>FWPU01000563.1_pt1 | contig 120151 bp, 105 predicted proteins | sample 2228361 | NCBI WGS metagenome assembly FWPU01 (sample SAMEA103939777, study PRJEB20133) | metagenome | reverse complement strand
GTTGCCGGTGGTGCGCATCCGCGATAATCTGAGGCTTGCCCCCAACGCTTACCGAATCAAGATTCGCGGGCAGGAAGTGTCCAGTGGCGAATTGATGATTGATCGAATGCTGGCCATTCCCGGCTCGAGCGTGGATGGCGAATTGCAGGGGGTTCAAACCATCGAACCGGCCTTTGGCCTGCCGGCGGTATGGATCAGCGAAGCAGAGCAGAATCAGGCGGAGTTGAAGGGTTACACGGTGGTTTCGCCGCTTTCCGTCCTCAGCACCCATCTGACGGAGATGGTACGCAACCACGCCCCGGATTTGCTCAGCCGGCAATTGGTGCAGGAAATGATCAACCAATTACGCCAGAAGTCGCCTGCCTCCGTAGAGGGGGTGGTGCCCGACCTGCTGACGCTGGGCGAGGTGCAGAGTGTGCTGCGCAATCTGCTGCGCGAGCGGGTGCCAATCCGCGATCTGAGCGGGATTTTAGAAGTGCTTGCCAATCATGCCAATGTCACCCGCGACCCGAACATTCTGGCGGAGGCCGTGCGCCAGACCATGGCAAATACCATTTCAGCCCAGTATCGGGATGAGAACAACACCCTGCACGTATTTACGCTTTCACCGCAGGTTGAGTCTCTGCTGCGCAGCGCCCTGGTTTCCACCGATAATGGCCCGGCTCTTTCGTTGGATGCCGGGCTGGCCCAAACACTTTTGATGAAAACCGGCGAACAAATGGAAGCGTTGGCCCAATTGGGTTACTACCCGATCCTGTTATGCCCGCGCGAACTGCGGCTGGCCTTCCGCCGGCTGGCAGCCCAATCCCTGCCGAATCTGGTGGTGCTGGCCTTTTCCGAGGTCAGCCCCGGCACGCGGGTGAAAGCCCACGGCATGTTGGATTTAGGGGCTGTGCTGGGAAATGGTCAGAGTTAAGACAGAGTGAGAGGTGAGCATGGAAACGCGCAAATACCAGTGTGAAACAATGTTGGAAGCCCTGCAGCGCATACAGGCCGAACTGGGGCCGGATGCGATTGTCCTCTCGGCGCGTGAAATTCCGATGGGGCCGGTCTGGAATGTTTGGCGAAAAAAAGGGGTTGAAGTGGTGGCTGCTCCGCCGCTGAACGGCCATTCTCCGCAATCATCGCAGCCCAAAACCGTCCTGCGCCGCAGTGCGGATGGCGCTCAAATTGAGTTTGAAGAACAATCCCCCCAAATCGAATGGGTGGGCGGGCAGCCGGCTTTCCCGCCGGGTGAAAAGACTGCCTCCTCCCAACCCCAGCGCTGGTCACCCCCGCATCTCAGTCGGGCGGAAATCCGCGCAGCCCAAAAGCAGGCTGTTGAGACGGCCAGCGCTGAGCCGGTAAAAGAGAGCGTAACCCCCATTGCTGAACGGCCGTCGCTGACCGAATTGGCTGCGGTGGAGTCGTTGCCGCCCAGTTTGCAGCGCATTCAAAAACGTCTGCTGGATCAGGGTGTCGAGGCCGATTTCGTGCGGCGCACGCTGCAGCGCTTGAACCAGACGCTTGGCGAAGCAATGCTGAAAGAGGAAAGTTTGTGCCTCCGCTATGTTCAGGAAGTGCTGGCTGCCGAACTGCGCCTGCCGGCTGCGGGCGCGCTGCGCCTGCCCGGACGCTGGGTTTGTCTGGTGGGCGCCAGCGGCAGCGGCAAGACCAGCACCACCGCCAAACTGGCCATGCTTTACAGCCAGCATTTGGGCAAAAAGGTGGTGTGGGTGTGTGCCGATACCATTCGTACCGGCGCGATTGCCGAAGCCCGCGCCTACACCGATGCGCTCAATATCCCGCTGCGGCTGGTCTATCAGCCACAGGATATTCAAATCATCGCCAGTGAGGTGGAAGATGCCGATGTCTTTCTAGTGGATACGGCCGGTTTCAACCCCTGCCGGGAAGAACCGTTAGTGGAACTGGGTGAATTGCTCAGCCAAATTCCTCAGCGGGTAACCTGGCTGGTAGCCTCTGCACTGACCCGTGAGAGCGATCTGCGGCAAATTAGCGCGGCGCTGGGCGTTTTTCGCCTCAACGGCATGGTTTTCACCCGCATGGACGAAACCATGAGTTTTGGGAGCGTATATAACTTTGCGCGGCGTACACCCTACCCCTTGCGCTATTTTGCCTACGGCAAGGAAAGCGCGGGCAAGTTTCAGGCGGCCGAAGCCTCGCGCCTGAGTGCGGCACTCTTTGGGAAAGGATGGAATCAGGACTGATGGCGAAGAACAAAGAACCCAAACCCGAGAAGGACAAAAGCCCCAAAAAACCGCCGGCCAGAAAGAAAAATCCGCAGCCGGATGTCGCTCTGCCGTTGTATGCCGAGGTGTTCTTTTCTTTTTCGACGATGATCCTGCTGCTGGTTACGCTGGTGATTGTCCTGGTTTCTTTTATGTCCGGCGCAACCCTCATCGAGGTCTTTTTGCGCGCGGTGGTCGGCGTGGTTTCGTTGGGTATCGTGCTGTGGTTTCTCACCTATCAGGTTTCTTCCGGTCTGGCAAATGCCCGTACGGCTGAACAACCCGCCCGACAGGAAAACTCGCCAGTCCCAACTCATTCGCACGCTCAGGCGGTTGGTGAGGCGCACAGTCCGCCGAATGTCGGCGAGGTGAAGGAGTAAGTTAGATGGCTGTGCAGGAACTTTCGACGGCTGCATTGGAAGTGTATCTGGCTACTCGCAGCGCTGAAGCGCGCGAGCAGTTGGTACTGCAGTCGGTGCCGTTAGTGCGCTACCTGCTCAGCCGTCTGGGAATCACACCTGAACTCGGCAGTGAGTATGAAGACTTGCTGCATCAGGGGTTACTGGGTTTGATTGAGGCGGTTGACCGCTATGATCCTCAATTCGGTACGCGCTTCAGCACCTACGCAGCCGTGCGTATTCGCGGCAAAGTGTTGGATTACCTGCGCTCAGTGGATTGGATGAGCCGCACGGCCCGCCAGCGGGTGCGCGCTGTTCAAAAAGCGGTGGAGGAATTGTGGCTGAAAAATCAGCGCGAGCCGACCGACGAAGAAATTGCAGCGCACCTCAAAACCGATGTGGAAACGGTTCAGCGCGGCTTGATGGACTCCAACCGCTTCCTGCTATCGCTGGACGCCCCCACCGAATTGGATAGCGAAGAAAGCGATTTGCACGACCGGCTGGGGGATGATCGCCAGGTTGACCCCCAGGAACTATCGCTGGATGAGGAACTGCGCCAGCAACTGGCATCGGCCATCCGAACCCTGCCGGAGCGCGAACAACTGGTGCTTTCCCTCTATTACCACGATGAATTGAATTTCAAGGAAATTGGTAAAGTTCTGGGTATTTCCGAGTCGCGGGTGTGTCAACTGCACGCGCGAGCGCTGATGAACTTGAAGGTGGTGATGAGCCATGAGTAATATTCCAAAAGTTTCTCTCGAAGATACCTACACTCTTCTGCAATTGATGCGCGAAACCGCCCTGATCAAGGGACGACAGGCGCAGGCCGAAAAACTCAACCCCGTCACTGAACAGATGCGAACGCTGGTGCAAAACAGCCGCAAGACCGAATCGGCGGCTGCCTCGCTCCACCCTGCTCCGTCGGGTATTCTTGGTCAGGCCGATTTTCAGCAGCTGCTGGAGGTGTCCAAAAATCGTCCGGTGACCCAACCGCCGGCTGCATCCGCCACCGATCCGGCCGAACGCAATCGCATGATTATCGCCATGGCGTCCGCCCAAATGTCTGAGGTGGACATTGCCCGGCAGTTGGGGATGACGCGCGAAGAGGTGCGTCTGGTATTGAGCGTTCAGCAGCGCAGCAACCCGAATTTGAATGGAGGGTATGTTCGATGATTAAGGGAATGTATTCGGCAGTTTCAGCCATGATCATGAATGCGGCCCGCCAGCAAATTCTGGCGCACAATGTGGCCAACATTGAGACACCCGGTTTCAAGCAAATTCTCACCAACGCGCAAGACTGGGCGCAGACGCCTGTGCTGTACTCGCCCGGCAATTTGCTGCAAAACCAGCGGCTGAGTTATGTGGGGTTACTTGGGCTTGGCAGTGAACTCGGCCCGCAGGTGACCGATTTTACGCAAGGCGGGCTGCAACTGACCCAAAACCCGCTCGATCTGGCGATCGAAGGGGAGGGTTTCTTCCGCGTACGCACGCCGCAGGGCGACCGCTACACCCGCGACGGTCGGTTTTTGCGTGACGCACAGAACAATCTGGTCACGGTGGACGGTCACTTTGTGTTGAGTGATGGCGGGCAGCCCATTCGTCTGCCGGATGGCGAGGTGGTGGCGCTGCCGGATGGAACCATTCAGGTCAACGGCGCTCAGGTAGCGCGGCTGGGGCTGGCGCGTTTTGCCGACCCGCGCGCCGAACTGCAGCGAGAGGAAGGCAATCTTTACAGCGGTCCGGCAGCTTCCACCGCAGAGGGAGCCGTTCGTGTAGTGCAGGGAGCGCTGGAAATGTCGAATGCCAATCCCACGCAATTGATGACCCAACTGGTCGAAGTCGGACGGGCTTATGAAGCCGCGTTGAGAATGGTACAAAATCAGGATGAACTGCTTGGTAAGACCATCGCCTCACTGGGCAGAATTGGATAGGAGCGCAGCGATATGTCATCTTCTCTGTTTCACACCCTCCATATTTCCCGTCAGGATATTCTCAGCCGATTGCTAGATTTGGATGTGGTCTCCAATAACCTCGCCAACATGAACACCGCCGGTTTTAAAGCCAGCCGATCCAATTTTCAGGAGTTGCTCAATCAACGCACGCTGGAAGGGGTGACCTTGGCCAGTACGCAGGCGCTCATGCGGCAGGGCGCGCTGCGCAATTCTGCCAACCCGCTGGATTGGGCCATTCAGGGCGAGGGTTTTTTTCAGGTCAGATTGCCGGATGGCAGCATTGGATATACCCGGGATGGCCAGTTTTTGCTGGATGCCAGCCGTCAACTGGTCACGGCGGCTGGTTACCGCCTGATCTGGAACGGGCAGATTCCGGATGGCACGACCGATGTGTATATCCTGCCGGATGGCAGCGTTCAGGCAACTTTGCAGGACGGCACGCGCTTGATCGCTGGTCAGGTACAACTGGCGCGCTTCGTCAATCCCAGCGGTCTGATTGCGCAGGGACACAATGTTTGGCTGGCCAGTGACGCATCCGGCGCGGCTCAGGTTGGCGCGCCGGGTACGCCCAATTTTGGGATGATTGCCGCCCATGCGGTCGAACAGTCGAATGTGGATTTGTCCACCGAAATGACCCGCTTAATGTCCCTGCAGCGTTCGTTTCAAATGTCCGTGCGTACTTTTCAACAAACCGACACGATGATTGCGCAGGCGTTGACATTGCGCAAGGGGTAAAGTTTGAGCCAAAACGTCCGATAATCTAAATACGTGATTTATCTGCTGTTTTTGGCTCCCGGAGGTACGATCGATGAAGATTGAGAACAATGGAATTAACCCGCTTGCCCCCCAGGGCGCAGACCCCGCTCAACGGGCTGATCGTAAAACGGTCAACGAAGTCAATCCCCTTGCTCAACGGCGCGATAGCGTGGCTCTCTCGGCAGATGCGCGTTTGCTGGCCAAAGCGCGGGCTGCTGCGGATAGCGCGCCGGAACTGGAAAATGAGCGCCTCAATCAAATCCGCCAGCGGATCGAGAGCGGCGATTACACCATACAGGTCGAGGAAATTGCCCGAAAATTGGCTGCCCGAGCCTATTTTAAGCCTTGATGTGAAGAATGACAGGGAGAAACAGCATGGTAAATCACGATCATTTTTGCGAATATCTGATTGAACTGGAAGATACGCTGGTTGAGCAGTTTCGCCAAATTCAACGACTGATTGAACTGACGATGAGCGAGCGTCAGGCGCTGCTGGAAAACGGCGATGACTTGATGCGCATTGTAGAGGAAAAAGAAGTCCTCCTTGATCGGTTGGGAGTATTGGAGGACAACCGCCGCAAAGCCGTCCAGAAATTAGCCCTGGAACGCGGAATCAGGTCGGATGAAACCTCGATTGCTGAATTGCTGCCTTTCCTGGAAGAAAACGACGCACGCAGGGTCAGCCGTCTGGTAGAAGGAATTACCAGCCTTGCCCGAGAAGCCCGTCAGTTAAACGATTACAATCAGGCGCTGGCGGTGACCCGTCTGGACTGGCTGCAAGCAGCCCAAGTCTTTTTGGTCGGTGCGGTGCAGCCGGAGCCGGTTTATGCGCCGCCTTACAAAGTGCGCTCGGCGGCAGAGGCTGCCAACTTTGGCATGGACTACCGCGCCTGAAGGGAGGATTTCGATGCCGGGAATTTCTTCTGGAATCCACATCGCCTTACAGGCCATTTTGGCTCATGCTCAAACCATTGAAGTCATTGAGCATAATGTCGCCAACGCCAACACGCCGGGCTACCGCCGTCAGTCAGCAATTTTAGAGACCACCGTTCCTTCTCCCATCCTTGCAGCGCACAAGGGAATGGGAGCCGGAATGCGGGGCGGCGGGGTGCGGGTTGCCCAGATTCAACGATTCAACCTCGAATTTTTCGACGGGCGCTACCGTTCGGTTTCAGCCAGCTCCAAGTATTGGGAAGCCCGCCGCGATATTTTGTTGCAAATCGAGGGAACGCTGGCGGAAACTTCGGCCGATGGTCTGATCAATAAACTCGATCAATTTTGGAACAGTTGGCAGAATCTGGCGGGCGATCCGGCCAATCTCAGCCTGCGGGTGAGTTTGCTGGATGATGCCCGCGTTTTGGCGGAGGGGTTCAACCGGCGCTGGGAGCAGTTGCAGCAAATCCGGTTGGATCAAAATCAGGCGGTGACCAGTCAGGTGGAACAAATCAACGCCTACGCTGATGAGGTTGCCCGCCTTAACAAAGAAATTGCCCGCGTTTTTTCCACCGGAGAACGGCCGAATGACCTTTTGGATCAGCGTGACCGCATTCTGGATCAGCTGGCCGAATTGAGCGGCGCTGTTGCCCACGAGCAGAAAAACGGCGAGGTCATGGTTTCCATTGGCGGTCACGTTCTGGTCATGGGGGTTCAGGCATTGCACCTGACCACTCGCCCCAAAGCCGGCGATACTCCAATGGTGGAGGTGGTCTGGGAGGCTGATAATCCCCCCCAGGCAGTTAACTTACCGAGCGGTTCTCTCAAAGGCATTTTGGAAGTGCGGGATGAGGTCATTCCCCAACAGATGCAGGGATTGAACACGCTGGCGGGTCAATTAATTCAACAGATCAATGCGCTTCATAGCAGCGGCTATGGTTTGAACGGAGTGACCGGGTTGCCGCTCTTCAACGGAAGCGATGCAATTACCATGCATTTGAATGCGGCTGTTGACGCTAACAGCGTGGCAGCCGCCGACGCAGCCAACCAGCCGGGAAATAACGCCATTGCCATGGCGATTGCTGCCCTGCGTAATCAACAGATAGCCGGATTGGGAAATACCTCTCCCAATGAATACTACAACGGGCAGATTACCGCGTTTGGGATCTTAACTAAAAATGCCACCCAAAACAGCGCAACCCACGGTTTGGTAGCCAAAGCGCTCAACGATCAGCGCGAGGCTGTCGGCGGAGTTTCTCTGGACGAAGAAGCCGCCAATCTAGCCAAAGCCCAGCGGGCATATCAGGCGGCGGCTCGCGTGCTGACAGCCTACGATGAGATGCTGGATCGGATCATTAACGGGTTGGGGTTGGTTGGACGCTAAAGGAAAGGCAGGGACATCGTCATGCGCGTGACCCATCAGGGAATGATCAATAACACCATCGCTCATTTATCCAGCAATATGGAACAAATTTCCCGTTTGCAAAGCAAGATCGCCTCAGGCAAGAAGAATCTCTCCCCTTCGGAAGATCCGGTCAACACATCCCAGAGTCTGACCATGCGTTCCACGTTGAACAACCTGCAAGCCTATCGCAGCACCACCGAATTGGCGCGAGAATGGATGGAAACCAGCGATTATGGTCTTGAACAGTTGCAGACGATCGGGGTGCGGGCGGTTGGATTGATCACGCGCGGGTTGAGCGATACGATGGGCAGCGCAGAACGTCAGAACGCGCTGGCCACTGAAATTGATGGCATGATTGCCCAACTGATTCAAATTGGCAATACTACGCACAAAGGCGATTACATCTTTTCCGGTTTTCAAATTCACACCCCGCCTTTTGTGATGAGCGATCCAAATACGCTGGCATATCAGGGGGATAACGGTCTTTTGCAGCGTGCGATTGCGCCCGGTCAATCTGTGGTCATCAATATTCCAGCCGAAGCCGTCTTTCGGCCGCTGGTGGAATCGCTGGTGGCCGCCCGGAATGCCCTGCAGGCAGCCAACTTTGACCGCAATGCTTTACAAACAGCCTTTGACCAGTTACAATCTGCGCTGGACGCAGTGGATGCGCAGCGCACCGGGCTGGGCGCGCGGATGCGGCAGGTAAAGGCGGCCAGCGATGGGATTGACAAGACGGAAATCGAATTGAACAGTTTGCTTTCCAAGCGGGAAGACCTGAACATGGCCGAAGCCATTACCCTGCTGCGTGGTCAGGAAACCGCTTATCAGGCGGTATTGGAAGTCAGCCGGCGTGCCATATCTGCCCTCAGCCTATTCGATTACCTGCGCTGAACGTGAGGCGCTGTGCCTGCAAAGACACAGGCAGCCACCCTCAACAAGGTAAAGGATATCGGCTATGTTAGTGCTGACCCGACGGGTAGACGAGAGTATTGCCATTGGCGATTCGATCTTGGTGACTGTGCTGGCAGTCGAAGGAGATCGCGTCAAATTGGGGATTACCGCTCCGCGAGATGTTTTGATTCTCCGTCAGGAAGTTGCGCAGGCGGTCAAAGAACAAGCCCACCTGCAGGAGCTGCTGGCGAGCGGCCCTGAGCCGGAGTCCTTCGAGGCTTTGCGCAAATTGCTGGCGGACGAATCGCCCGACTCGCCGCCCGCTGAAACGCCCGAAAAAACCGACTCTCCTTAAACTGGATTGATTTGGAATGTTATCTGCCTGCTGACCATGAATGGTCAGCAGGTTTTTTTTCTAAATTTTCATGCGTTCTTTGGCTGTATTTTACGCGCTCTTTACTGAAGGCTTGCCTGCCTTATGTTAACCTTATCCCAGAGCGTATGGATTTTATCTTCAATACGGCGGGTTGCTATGCAAATGGTTTTTGACATCAGCCAGGACGAACTCCCCATTTTTCTGGCGGAGGTGGATGAACACCTGCAAACGTTGGATGAAACGCTGGTAGAACTGGAACATCGTAGCGGTGATGCGGATTTGCTGCAAAATGCTTTTCGGGCGGCACATACCCTGAAGGGCATGGCCGGCATGATCGGTCATCACCGCATGACCCATCTCACCCATGCCATGGAAACGGCTTTCGACGGCCTGCGCAAGGGGCAATACCCGGTCAGCACAGCCTTGATTGATCTGTGTCTGGATGCCGTGGATGGTTTGCGAGCCCTGCGGGATGAGGTGATCCACGGCACACTCAGCGATTATGATCCACAGCCGTTGATTGAGGCCTTCGCCGATTTCACCTCTGCAAAAAGTGAGCGCCAGCCAAAAGAGCGGCAGGCGCAGGTGTCCGTAGAACCGCAGGGATCGCAAGCGAAACAAGCCCAACCCAGCCATGAAAGACTGTTTCATATTCAGGCGCAGATTGACCCGCACAGCGTGGCTTCGGCTGCGCGCGCTTTTCAATTGATGATGGCGCTTCAAGAATTGGGCGAAATCCGTTCCATGCAGCCTGCTCTGGAACAGATCGAAACGGCACAACCAGTGGAAACCTTTCAGGCGCAATTGCTGACCACGGCCAACGAAGAAACCGTTCTGGAAAAATTGGGTCAGATTTCCGAGATTCAGGAAATTGAAGTCAAAGCCGATGGGGCAGCCGAGCCGGCGGTTAAAGCCCAAAAGCCCAAGAGCGCTCCGATCCCACCGGTTTCGGAGAAGCCAAAAGGAGAAACCCAGCCTCAGACGGCAACTGCCGCCGCCCCGGTGCGGAATCGCTCGAACGGGTCGAGCGCGCGCGGCGTGGAAATGACCGTCCGCACCAGTGTGGAACGGCTTGACAGTCTGATGAATCTGGTCGGCGAGTTGATCACCGACCGTAATCACCTGTTTCAAGTGCGCAATAAATTGGAAGCGCAAGCCCGCAACGACCCGCTGGTTGAGAATTTAGCCGAAACGGTGGCTCACATCAGCCGCATTACCGACCAATTGCAGGAAGAGGTGATGCGCATCCGCATGCTGCCCATTGGCAATCTGCTGCACAAATTCCCGCGCATGGTGCGCGATATGTCCCAGAAAGCCGGCAAACTGGTGGATGTCATTATCCATGGTGAAGATACCGAGTTGGATCGCTCGATGATCGAGGAGATCAACGATCCGCTGATTCATCTGGTGCGTAATGCCATTGATCACGGCATTGAGCCGCCGGAGGAGCGCCGTGCGGCGGGAAAGCCGGAGCGTGGCACGGTGACGCTGAATGCGTGGCATGAACAGGGGCGGATTATTTTGACTGTTTCGGATGATGGGCGCGGGATTGACCCGGCGGCGCTCCGCAAAAAAGTTGTGCAGAAGGGTTTGATGACCGCCGAGGAAGCCGCAGCCCTGAGCGATGAGCAGGCGGTTGACCTGATTTTCCTGCCCGGTTTTTCTACCGCCGAAAAGGTGACCGATATCTCTGGGCGAGGCGTGGGCATGGATATCGTGCAAACTAACATTCAGCGGGTCAACGGCACCATTCACATCGAGACTGCGGTGGGGCGCGGGACGACTTTTCAAATTGTGCTGCCGCTCACCTTGGCGATTGTGCCCACCCTGCTGGTGCGGGTCGGTTCGGCTACTTTTGCCATTCCGCTGGTGATGGTGTTGGAAACCCTGCGGCTTTCGCCGGCCGATATCAAGACCATCCGCCAAAAGCCGGTCACCATGCTGCGGGGCAGCGTTTTACCGTTAGTGTATCTGCGTGAGTTGTATAACATTCCGGAAAACCACCAGCAGCGCAAACGGCTCTTTGCGGTGGTCATTCAATCCGGTAAGCATCGGGTTGGGCTGGTGGTGGACGGCTTTATGGGTGAGGAAGAGGTAGTAGTTAAGTCACTGGGAAAACTGGTGGGAGAAATTCCGGGCATTTCCAGCGCGGCGATTTTGGGCGACGGCAGCATTACCTTGATTGTGGATGTGCCTGCCTTGCTGCGGCTTGCCGGCATTCATTGAAAGGAGCAACATGACCGCCATGATTGAGTTCGATGAAAAACTAATTGAGACCCTGCGTTCGATCACCACTGTCGGCATTCACAATGCCGTGCGGGGTTTTTCCGGTTTGCTGGGGCATAAACTGGAATTTGGAGAGCCGAACGTCAAACTGGTTCCCCTGACCCAAATACCAATGATCGTCGGCGGACCGGAAAACGAGGCGGTCGGCATTTACCTGCGCGCTGAAGGCGATTTTCATGCCCAGATCATGATGATCCTCCCGCTGGAAAAAGCCTTCCAGCTGGTAGATCTGTTGATGGAACAGCCGGAAGGCACGACCGCTTTTTTAGGATCGCTGGAACGTTCGGCGTTAGGCGAAGTGGGCAACATGACTGGCACCTTTTTCATGAATGCTGTAGCCAATGCGCTTAACCGACAAATCCGCCCAACGCCGCCGGCGGTAATGGTAGATATGGTCGGCGCTATTCTGGATATCATCGTAGCCACGACTGGCGGGGTCAGCGATCATGTGCTGCTCATCCAGACCTGCTTTACCGACGGCAGCCGCTCGGTACTGACCGACTTCTGGGTCATCCCGGATGCCCAATCCCTGCAAGCCTTACGGCAGGTTGAGAAGAAATAATGAAAGATCCGATCAGCGTCAATCTTGGTGAGGTGGTGGTTTCCAGCGATCCAGCCGATGTGCTGGTTGCCTACGGCTTGGGGTCTTGCCTGGGAATCACGATGGTGGACCGCCAGCGGCACATTTGCGGATTGCTGCATGCGGTGCTGCCTTATCGCCTGAACGGCGCGGATCCGTATTGCGCTAAGTACGTGGACAGTGGCATTGAGGGTTTGTTGAATGCCATGCTCCAAGCCGGGGCTGACCGGCGGAACTTGATTGTGCGTATGGCCGGCGGGGCGAATATGTTGATGGCTGCCGGTCTTTCGCAAACCTTTGATGTCGGCACACGCAATGTCGAAAGCGCTCATGAAACGCTACGCCGCCTGAACCTGCCTTTGCATGCGGAAGAAACCGGCGGTCATAGCGGCAGAACGGTGCGGGTTTACGTTGCCAGCGGCCGGGTAACCGTGCGGGTGGTTGGCGGCGTTGAGAAGGATTTGTAATTCTTTCAGGAGGAAGGACGAATGACCAAAATATTGATTGTAGATGACGCTGAATTTCTCCGCGTGCGGATCATCAAAATGCTCACCGGTCAGGGTTTTGAGGTCTATGAAGCGGAAAACGGCGCCAAAGCGGTTGAAAAATACAAAGAAGTGCGTCCGGATGTGGTGCTGATGGACATCACCATGCCGGAAATGGACGGACTGGCGGCGCTGAAGGAGATCCGCGCTTTTGATTCGCAGGCCAAGGTGGTCATGCTGACCGCACTGGGGCAGGAATCGGTGGTGCTGGAAGCGGTCAAATCCGGAGCGCGTGATTTCATCGTCAAGCCCTTTGAGCATGACCGGGTGATGAGCGCCATTCACAAACTGGCGGGTTAGGTTTTCCGCATGGCTTCCCTACCGCAGTCCCCCAATGCTTTGGTTCCCCCCGCTCAGCCGGTGCGGGTGCTGGTCGTGGATGATTCGGCGTTCATGCGCTTTTCCATCAGCCAGCACTTAAACGGTCGGGACGGCATCCAAGTCATCGGCACTGCACGGGATGGACAGGAAGCTCTTGAACTCATCCCTTCCTTGAATCCGGATGTGGTCACGCTGGATGTGGAAATGCCGCGTCTGGATGGCATCTCCACTTTGCGGGAGATCATGACCCGTTTTCCTCGTCCGGTGGTGATGTTGAGCAGCCTGACTCGCGAGGGAGCGGTGACCACCATCCAAGCCCTGACACTCGGCGCAGTGGATTTCATCGCCAAGCCCGACCGGCAACTCGATATACAAACGGTGATGGATGAGGCAGCCCAAAAAGTAAAACGGGCCGCCCATGCGCGGGTGCGTCCGTTTGCGCTGGCGCGCCCCATTTCGCAGCCCAAACCTGAGGTGGAAAAAGCGGTGCGCCCTCTCAAATCCAACGAGCCGATTGTGGTCATCGGTAGTTCCACTGGCGGGCCGCGTGCGCTCAACGAGGTGCTGCCGGCCTTGCCGGCTCATTTGTCGGCGGCGGTGGTGATTATCCAACACATGCCAGCTGGCTTTACCCATTCGCTGGCGGAGCGGTTGAACCACCTTTCCAAACTGCTGGTGCGCGAAGCCCAGCCGGGAGACCGCCTGATGGTTGGTCAGGCGTTATTGGCGCCGGGCGGTTTTCACATGGTGTTGGATGACAACGAGCAAATTGCGCTCAACCAAAACAGTCCTGTGCATGGCGTTCGTCCGGCAATTGATGTAACCCTCACCTCGCTGGTGCAGCGTTACGGTAAGCGGGTCATTGCTGTTATTCTGACCGGCATGGGCAGTGATGGCACAAACGGCTCTGTGCTGTTGCACAGTCTGGGCGGTACGGTGATTGCCGAGCACGAGTCAACCTGTGTGGTCTGGGGTATGCCGCGCAGTGTGCTGGAAAAGCAAGCCGTGGATATGGTCGTACCCCTGCCGGATGTGGCCGATGCGATTCAAAAAGCCGTCCGAGATCACCTCTCCACTTCTGCCGGGAGTTAAGCCAATATGGAAGCCGAAACCTACGCTCAAATTAAGACTTCGGTCAAAAGCTTGCTCAATATTGATTTGAACCATTACAAAGAAGAGCAGATGAAACGCAGGCTGGACTCTTGGCTGGCGCGTTCGCGGGTTTCCTCCTGGAAGGATTACTTTTCCTTGTTATATGAAGACAAAGAAGAATTGGAAAAATTCCGCAATTACCTGACCATCAATGTCACCGAATTTTTCCGCGACCCAGAACGCTGGGCTGCCCTGCGGCGTGATGTGCTGCCCCGCCTGCTGGCTGAAGCCGAGCGTGACCCGCAAAAGCGCGGCAGTCTGCGGGTGTGGAGCGCCGGCTGTTCGGTAGGCGTGGAAGCCTATACCCTTGCCATTTTACTGGAAGAGGTTGCCCCCGGTAAACCCCATTATCTTCTAGCCAGCGACCTTGACCGCGGCGCACTGGCAAAAGCGAAGGCGGGCGGGCCGTATCTGGCTGAAGAAGCGCGCAATCTTACGCCCGAGCAGCGCATTCGTTTCCTTTCGCCGACTCCACCATTTTACGTCAAACCCGAAGTGGCGCGCAGGGTAACTTTTTGCGAGCAAAACCTGCTCAATGACCCATTTGAAAGTAATTTTGACCTGATTGTCTGCCGTAATGTGATCATTTACTTTACCAATGAAGCCAAAACGCTGCTCTATCGCAAATTTCATCAGGCGCTGCGACCAGGTGGAGTTCTGTTTCTAGGCGGAACGGAGATCATGCCGCGTCCCGCCGAATTGGGATTCCGAAATGCCGGAATTTCCTTTTACGTGAGGGAATAAGAGGTCAAGATGATGCGCTACACACTGGACGACCTGATTCGAGAAGCGGGAAAACTGCCCCCGCTGCCGCAAGCCTCACAGCGGGCGCTGGAATTGATGCGTTCACCCGACTGCAATTTGAGCGCAGTGGCAGATGTGCTGGCGGTGGATCAGGTGCTTTCCGGTGTGGTGCTGCGGGTGGCCAATTCGGCGTTTTACGGCATGCCGAACCGGATTGCTACGGTTCATCAGGCGGTCGTGGTCATCGGTTTGCAAGCCTTGTACGAGATCATTCTGGCGGCCAGTTTGGGCAGTTTCCTCAACCGGCCGCTGCCCGGCTACGAACTGCGCAAAGGCGAACTGTGGCGGCACTCGCTGGGAGTGGCGATCTGCGCCAGAACGATTGCCCAAAAGCGTCATTGGAAAAACGTCGAGGAGTTTTATTTTGCTGGTCTGCTCAGCGACATTGGCAAACTGGCGCTGGAAAAGTTGCTGCGCAGCATGGTATTCACCTTAAGCGAATGGCAATCCACCTCGTTTTTGGAAATTGAGCGATCCTATTTTGGAATTGACCACGCCATGCTGGGAGCCGAGATGGCACGCCGCTGGCGTCTGCCCGAGGGCCTGGTGGCAGTGATTGCCCATCATCACAATCCGGCAGCCGCCGGCCCTTATCAGCCCCAAGCCTATGCTGTGCATGTCGGGGACAGCATTATGATGATGATGGGCATCGGATTGGGAAGGGATGGGTTGCAATACGCGTTGGATGAGCGCGCTGTGGCTGCTCTCAACCTGAGCGAGGCAGAACAGGAAGAACTGGTTTCAGCCGTCATGGATCAAATTGAATTGGCGGAGATGTTAATTACACTGCCCGGCTCCGCTTGAGGCTGCCGTGCGGTGACTGAGGAGGTATGAATGTATGGATGTTAAGTTCTTAAATCCCTTCGTGGAGGCAGCCGTAGAAGTTTTGAAAGCCGAGATCGGCGTTAATGTCCAGCGCGGCAGTCTCTCCCTGCATCAATCCGCGCTGACCACCGATGATGTCACCGTGCTGATTCATCTGGTCGGGCAGGTATACGGCGTGGTCATGTACGGGATGAATACCGAAACCGGCATCCGCTTTGTCACCCAGATTTTGGGTCAGGAGTTTACTGAATTTGACTCGCTGGCGCAGAGCGGCGTGGCGGAACTGGGGAATGTCATTTCCGGGCGGGCAACGATCAAGTTCTCGCAAGCCGGCTACGCATCCAATATATCACCGCCGACCTTGATCAGCGGCAAGGGGGTTCAGATATCCACTCTCGACTTCCCGCGCATTGTCGTGCCCTTGCAGACCAATCTGGGTGAATTGACGGTGCATCTCGCTTTGCGAGAAAACCGCAATGGGAAGCACGAAGAATTCGTTGCGCTGACCCCTGCCGCCAAAGGCAGCTGAGCGGAAAGGATTTGCCATGAATGTCAAATTTCTCAATCCTTTTGTAGAAGCGGCTTACGAGGTGCTGCGCGCCGAAACCGGGGTGGAGATTCACCGCGGAGAATTGCGATTGGAGCAGGGTATGTATGTCACCGATGATGTGACGGTGATCCTTTCGCTAGTCGGCGCCGTGGAAGGAACGGTTTTTTACAGTTTGAACTGCTCGGCTGCGGTACGCTTTGCTTCGATCATGCTGGGAGAAGCCTTGTCGGAACTGGACGGCCTGGCTCAATCGGGCATTGCTGAGATTGGGAATGTCATTACCGGTCGGGCAAGCATGAAACTTTCTGAAAACGGTTACGAATCGAACATTTCCACCCCGTCTCTCATTCTCGGCAAGGGCGCTTCCATCTCCACTTTGGACTATCCGAGGCTGGTTGTGCCGTTGGTAACCGATGCAGGTTCGGTTGAAATACACCTTGCGCTGCGTGAAGGGAAACGGGGTTTGAAAACCCCCCAAATTCCTGTCCCGAATGTCAAAGCAGTCAGCGGATGACTTTATGAAAACAAATAAGACGAAAGGAGTTTTAAGAAGCAATGGAACATCAACTGGTCGTTTTTGAACTGGAAAATGAAAAATACGGCGTGGATATTGCCTCGGTGGAAGGCATTATCAAAATGCAGGAGATCACCCGTCTTCCGCATGCTCCGGAATTCATTGAGGGGATTACCAACCTGCGTGGAACGATTGTGCCGGTGGTGGATCTGCGCACACGCTTCGGCTTGTCGCGCAAGGAGCCGACCCGCGATACGCGGATTGTCATCGCCAACATGGATGGCAGCAAAGTAGGTATCATCGTGGATGCCGTTACTCAGGTGATTCGAGTGCCGGAGGACAAGATCGAACCCCCGCCGCAAATGTCGGTCACCATCAATTCGGCTTTCATTAAAAACATTGCCAAACTCGAGAGCGAACTGGTCATCCTTTTGGACTTGGGCAAAGTGCTCTCTAGCGAGGAACGGGAATCTCTAACGGTATTGGCATGATTTCTCCCTTGCGATCCATACCTGCTCGGTCTGCAGCGCTGGCTTACTGGCGGCAGAAAACCGCCCGAAAAGCCCTCAGCCGTACGGCAGCGCCGAATTTGCTGGAGGTTTTGCTGGATGGCTACTGTGTGCTGGATGAGGAGGGGCACATCCAGCACGCAAAAGCCACAATGCAAAAAACGGCACAACTTTCACCCAACAAAAGCAGCCGGCTGAGGATGACCGGAATCCCGCCTTTGGCGATATCCATCAGTGCGACAAAGGCGGCCGGCACGACTCCTACCGAACGGGCTACATTAGCTGTTCCGGCGTTGCCGTCCCCCAGCAGGCGGATGTCGGTTTTCTTCCATAATCGGGTAATCAGTACCGCTGAAGATACTGAGCCCAGCAGATAACTGAAGATTAAGGCGAGCACATACTGCATCATTGTTCCACCTCCTTCCTGAGTTCCATGTGAGGAGAGCCGAGGACAATGGGATGCTCAAATTCCTTTATTCGATTGTAACAAATATTTATTGGAGGGAGATTAACAACCGCTTGAGTTCCCCCTCAGGGAAGGCTCAAATCCACACTGCGCGGGTGGAGAGGCGCAAAAATGGGAGGAACGCGGTCGGCGTGGTAATCGGCCTGGCGGGCAGATTGAATGGCAGGCAGATTGGAAGCCGAGGCGGGGTAGGAAGGCGCAAACACCAGAACCAGCGTGGTGGTTGTGAAAATTGCAGCAATGACCAGCGTGAGGATCAATTGCAGGGTCAGGCGGGAAGAAGAGGTATGGGCAGACACGAACATTTCCTTACAGGGTGACTTCAACTTGAGGAATTTCTCGCAGAGCAGACAGGCGATAGACCATTACCCGTTCCAGTTTACCCTTGACCGAGTGCAGGCCGAGGGGTTCAAGAGTAAATCGCTGCTGATTATCTTCCAGCGCGGTAAAGGTGGCGTGTCCAATCACAGCGCCCGTCCCTTTGATCAGTTGGCGGGTGAGCGATTCCAGCCGTTGGGCTGTGTTGACCGTATCGCCAATGATGGTGTAGTGGAGGCGGTCTTTTGCGCCTAAACCGCCGGCGATGACTACGCCGGTGTTGATGCCAATACCGGTGATCAGGGGCGGGTCACCGCGCTGCTCGCGGACGCGGTTAAGTTCATCAATGGCGGCAATCATCTCTACCGCTGCCTGGCAGGCTGCCAGGGCGCTCTTTTTGGGGCTGAGCATGCGCGGCAGAATGCCAAAAAATGCCAGCATGGCATCGCCATCGAATTTGTTGACCACCCCGCCGTGTTTGACGATGATCGGCACAATGCGGTCAAAGTACTCGTTCAGCCAATTCATCACCCGCGCCGGGTCAGCCTGTTCGCTTAAGGAGGTGAAACCGCGAATGTCGCTGATCAAGACGGTGGCGACTGCCTGTTGACCCTCCAAACGCACATTGCCGGAGCCAAAGGTCTGACGCAGCTGTTCGCGTACCTCCGGCGAAACGGTGCGTCCCAACAAATCGCGGTAGATGAAACCTTCCTGTAAGCCGGCAATCATGGCATTGAAGGCATGAGCCAGAACGGATAACTCATCATTGCCATCCACACTCACTTTGACGCCCAAATTTCCCTGAGCCACCTGCGAGCTGGCCCGCACCAGCCGCAGCAATGGGCGGGTGATCAGGTTGGCTAAATAAATTCCCACCAGAATGACCAGCAGGATGGAAATGGTGATCAGTAAGAAGACCTGCAAACGGGTGATCTGGCTGGTTCGCACCAGAAAAGCCTGTGGCAGAGCCACCCCCAGCAGCCCCAGGTCTTCACCGCTGCGCACTTCCCACACTCCAAGCAATTCGGTGTAATTAATGCCGTTGATCTCCAACGGGCGCGATTTGCTGGCCTGATCCTGAGTTTGCAGCACTTCAAGCGCCTGAGCCAAGTCGAGGGCAGGCTGATAAGCCGGAAAAGTGGTGGCGATTGATCTGCCAGCCAGCGTGTACAGGGTGGTATCGCTGAGCGTGTCCTGTTTCATCTCCCGCACCAATGAGACTGCCGACTTGCCGACCAAAACCACTCCGCTCAATTGCCCCTCAGCATCCAGTATTGGGCCGCTGATGTAAAAGTAATCTCCCCAAGGGGCCTGAACAAAGGCGGCAAACTTATCGCCGCGAGCATCCTGTTCGCGGCGTAGTACCCGCTGCACAAAATCCTGTCCGCTGAAGAACGGATCAGCCCGCGAGTAGGTATATTCGCCCCGCGCAGCGCCAGGCGGGCGGCGGGCGGAGAACACGGTAACGCCCTGACTGTCGAGAATTTCGACAACCTCTTCGTTGTTGTTAACTGCCAGCGGCAGAATGAGCAGGCGCAATTGTTCGGAATCGCCTTGCTGGAGCGCTTCGGCAACCCCCTGTGTGTTGGCGATCAGACGGAGTGTGGCCAGCAGGCGGTCTTCCTCGCGTACCATCCAATCGGTTGTTTGCCGCCCGGCGGCTACCAGTTGATTGAAAAAACGATCCTGTACCGATTCAATGACTACCTGGGTGACCAGATACGCTGAAGCCAGCGCGAAAAGCAAGGCCAGAATCAGGTAGGGGAGTGTGATCTTCAGCCGTACCGGCACTTTGACTGCTGGCGGCTGACTGACCGTCAGCGCGGCAGGAGGCGGCTGTTGGCGGGGCTGAGTGGGCACATCTATGGATTCGAGACGGCGGATGGCCTGCTCGATCCAGCGTGCCTGAAAGGGTTGCCGCAGGAAGACATGAAAACCGTTCGATTTTGCCAGCATCTCGCGCTGTACATCCGGGTATTGATTGGTGAGGATGACTTTGACCTTTGGATCGCTGGCTTGAATGCGGCGTAAAAATTCCAGCCACCCCTCACCCGGAAAGTGCAGATCCAGCAAGATCAGGTGGGGTTTGATTTGCTTGAAGAGCGCCTCGGCCTGTCCAATTTCCCACGCTTCCCATACCTGGTCACCCCGACTGCGAAAGTGGCGAGTCAGCATCTGAGCGGGCTGGGCTTGCTGTTGGATGATGAGGACTCGCTGGGCAGGCATTGATCCTCAGAGAGATAGGCTTACGAGAGATATTCGCGCAGGTGGCGGCTGCGGGTGGGGTGGCGGAGTTTGCGGAGCGCTTTGGCTTCGATCTGGCGGATGCGCTCGCGGGTTACGTTGAAGTAGCGGCTGACCTCTTCGAGGGTGTGATCTTTGCCATCCACCAAGCCAAAGCGAAGTTCCAGTACCTGTCGTTCGCGTTCGGAAAGCGCGCCGAGGGCATTTTGTACCTGTTCGCGCAGCATCTCGCGGGCGGCTGCATCCATCGGTTCCATGGCATCGTCATCTTCGATGAAATCCCCCAACTGACTGCTGTCCTCATCGCCAACCGGTCGCTCCAGCGATACCGGCTCCTCGGCTGATTGAAGAATGCGCTGAACTTTGGCGGCTGCCCAATTCCAACGGCGTTGTAATTCGGGGTCGAGCGGGAGATTGGCGGCTTGGGCTTTCTTGATGAGGCTGACATCCTCGTCACTGAGAAAGCCGCCTTCCAGGGCCAATTCTTCGTTGGTCGGTTCGCGCCCTAATTTTTGGACAAGGCTGCGCTGGACGCGTAACAGGCGGGTGATGGCTTCGAAAAGGTGTACAGGAATCCGGATGGTACGCGCCTGTTCGGCAATATAACGGCTGATGGACTGGCGAATCCACCAAGTTGCGTAGGTGCTGAATTTGAAACCACGCGTTGGATCAAACTTATTGACGGCTCGCAGCAGCCCCAAGTTGCCTTCCTGAATCAGATCAAGGAAGGTGATTCCGCGTCCGAGATAGCGTTTGGCAATGCTGACCACCAGGCGCAGGTTGGCACGGATCAGCGTCTGGTTGGCTTCCTCGGCGAGATCGTGAATGTTCCTGATTTCTTTCTCGAGGTCATACTTAACCAGCCGGGCTTCGAAGAAATCAATTCCCGGCAGGTCTTCCCCTTTTTGCAGAATCTCGAAGAGCTCTTGGGCCAGTTCAGCAGGCAGCAGGTAAAGACACAGGTAGAGGGTAAAAGCGTTGCGCACCAGCCCATCCCAAAGCGAGTCCTTTCCCCACAGACCATTATCGAGGAACGAACGCATGTAAGAGGGGGTATCGTACTTCTATGACTGACGGAGAGCCTGTGCTTCCAGCAGAATCAGACCTAAATCGGGTACCTCTTCATTGCTCAGGCGGTTCACATCCTGTTTGAACCGTTCCCAGGAAGTGTACAGGTCTTCGACTACGGCCAGATATAATTGCAGGTTAGGGTCAAAGGCCGGGTTTTTACCGTCCAGGTGGCGGCGCAGGGTTTGAAGATACTGGCGCGCTTCGATGCGGGCCGCCAGACGAAATTCACTGTCTGCATCCAGCAGGTTGATCTGCCCAATCTCTTTGAGGTAAAGCCGTACCGGATCCTCGGAGAGTTCAACGGCTAAAGCCGGATCTTCCAGAATTTCCAAGGGATCTTCCAGTGGAACTTCGGCTTCGACCCAATCTTCAGCTGGGACAAGCGGTAAGACTTCTTCGATTTCCTCATTCAAAACCGCGCTGAGATCATTGTTTTCCAAGTTGGCAGCAACCGATAATTTCAACGGATCGAGCGCTTCACCACTTGATTGGGGAGGAGTGGCCTCGCTGCTTTTCTTGGCAGGGCGTTTCTTGCTGGTGGATGGGGATGAAGGAGAGTTTTTTTTCGGGGTGCGAGCCATGGTTAATAATATACCATAAAAAGAATTAATCTCTTTTTTATTCTACTTCTGCCGCTTTTGCAAGGGCTTTTTCTAATCGGCTGCGGGCTTGAATATAATCCGGTATCCATTCCTGATAGGGGGATACTGCCGATGGGCTTTGTTCCTGCAGGTCTTGCTGCAAGAAGCGCATTTGCAGGATATTTTCATTAACGCGGATCAAACGCAGGTTGAGGAAGGTTCTCAGCAGATCTTCCATGAAGCGATTGGCTTTCGGTTCGCCATATTTGAGCGGTTGCCGCATTTCCTGCAGCAGGGATTGGAGTTCTTCCGGACAGTGTTTGGAAAGGAAAACGGTTGGTTCCATTTGATCTTGCGCCAGGGATTGAAGCAGGAGGGCGGCAAGGCTCTGGTGTTCACCATGCTCAAAATCCTGCGCCGAAAAGCGGCTTAAGCCGTTGGCTTGCAGGTGACGATCCATGGTGTACAGCGCTTCGGGATTGCGCACCAGCAACCGCAGACAGTGTTTCTCCATCTCATAAGCCTGCTGGCCCGGTTGAGTTTGCTGCGCAGCGAGCGGTTTTTGGGTGAGGGACTGACGGGAGCGAGCAGGCGGTTTTCTAGGCGTAATTGTGGAAGGAGGTGATATGGCCTGTAAGGCGCGTTCGTCAATCCTGAGCAGACGCGCCAATCGCTGCCGGTAGGTATCGCGCTCCACAGCATCGGGCACATCGTTGATTAAGGTTAACACCTGACGGGCAATTTCGCTTTTCACTTTGGGGTCATCGGTGTTGCGGCGGGCAGCCAGCGAGTCCATCACATGAATGACCACCGGTTTTGCCTCGGCGATGATTTGCTCCCACTGAGCCGGATCGTTCAAGACCACATCATCCGGGTCTTTACCGGGCGGCAGGGTGGTTACCCGCAGGTCAGCCTGCAAGCGAGCCTCGTGTCGCAGCAAACCGCGCGCATCGAAAACGATCTCGTCGCTATGGTCAAAGGCTTGACGGGCCACTTCCAAGCCGCGTAAAGTGGCTTTCTCTCCGGCGGCGTCCGCATCCAGCGCAAGAATGATGCGGCGGGTGAACCGTTTGAGCAAACGCAGTTGGTCTTCGCTCAGAGCGGTACCCATTGGAGAAACGGCATTGCCGAAGCCGGCCTGATGCAGGGCGATCACATCCAAATACCCTTCGACAATCACCGCCTGATCTTGCGCGCGGATGGCTTTGCGCGCCAGATGAAGCCCATAGAGCAGACGGCCTTTATCGAAGAGGGGGGTTTGCGGGGAGTTGAGAAATTTGGGCTGATCCTCAGCGCGTAACACGCGGGCGCCAAAACCGCTGATTTTCCCGCTCATATCGCGGATGGGAAACATGATCCGGTGGCGGAAGCGATCATAACCGCCGCCGTCCTGTCGTTCGGTCAGCAGGCCGGCCTCCCGGATTTCTTCGAAGGTATATCCTTTGGCGCGTAAATAATTCAGAGCGGCATTCCACGAATCTGGGGCGTATCCCAGTTCAAAAATTTCCATGGTGGAGGGTTGAATACCGCGCTGCTGCAAATAAGCCATAGCCTGATTACCGGCAGCCGTGTTGAGCAATTGATGCCGGTAATATACCACTGCTTCTTCCAACAGACTGCGCAGCCGGTCGTATTCTTCGGCCTGGGCTTGCTGCTGAGGGGAGGGCGCTTCCAGCGTCACACCGGCACGTTCCGCTAGATAGCGCAGGGTTTCGCTGAAATCCCAACCTTCTTTTTTCATGACAAAGCGGAAAATATCACCGCCTTCGTTGCATTGCCCAAAGCAGCGCCATGTGCCGGAATCGGGAAAGACCACAAAAGCCGGCGTACGGGTGTTGGCGTGGAATGGACAAAACCCGATGTAGTTCTTTCCGGTTCGGCGCAGCTTGACCGTTTCGGACACCAGTTCAACGATGTCAATTCGCGCTTTGATTTCGTCTATTGCGCTCATAATTTGATTTTAACGGTGAATCTCCCTGCGGTTAAGAAAATAACCCTCGACATTCCTCGAAAATTGTTAATTCGCTATAAGGTAATCTTGTATATAATACAAATATATCTTTGTTTGTTTTGGTCTTATTCAGGGGAGTAAAAATGAAGCGAGAAAAAGGAGGTCAAGGGCTGGTTGAGTATGCGTTGATTATGTTGCTGGTAGCTTTGGCGGTTATTGTCATTCTGGCGTTGCTGGGCCCGACCATTGGCAGTTTGTTCAGCAATATTATCCCCCTCATCTAACGCATATTCCGATCAATACTTGAAAGAACCGAACGCCGCTTCGAACAGTGTCGTTTTAAGAGCGGCGTTGAAATAAATTGCGCCTTTCCCGCTGACCAATAAGAGGAAAGGCGCAAATCGGTTGTATCTTCTAGGCGAGGGTTAGAAGCCTTCCAAGCGCGAGAAGTCTGCCACGCCGCGGGTCAAAGCGGCAATCCGCTGCAACATGCCCAGCCGGTTGGCGCGTTGGACGGCATCCTCCGACATCACCAGCACTTCATCAAAGAAGCGGTTGATGACCGGGATCATGGGCAGAAAGGCGGCAAAAAAGTCCTCGATTGAGCCCTGCCGTCGAGGGGTAGTTTCGGCTTGCAGCAGGGCGCTCAACAGCGCCTTTTCTGCATCCTCAACCAGTGCGTTTGGATCTATGGGAAAAGACTCCTGCTGATCGCGGGTAATGCGCACACAGCGGGCGTAAGCCGGAAGAATCTGGTTCCAGTCCTCGCGCTTGACCCATTGCTGCAACTGCTGAACGGCGCGGAAGGCGGCCGCCGGGTTCGTGCCCTGTTCTGCCAGCACTGCAGCGACCACGTCATGGCGGTAACCTTCGTCCAGCAGGTAACTTTGCAAGCGTCCGATGATAAATTCCAAACAGGTTTGCAGGCTTTCAGGGCTGGCGGCGATGGGCAACCCCTCGGCGGCGGCTTGCAGTCCGGCTTGCAGGTCAAAATCCAGATTCCAGTGGATAAGGTTTTGCACTAACCCCAGGGCGGCTCGCCGCTGAGCGAAGGGGTCTTTGGTGCCGGAAGGCGCCAGACCAGCCGCAAACAAACCGGCGAGCGTATCCAGCCGGTCAGCCATACCCACCAGCAGTCCGGCCGGTGATTGCGGATAATCATCTCCGGCAAAGCGCGGCAGGTACGACTCAAAAATGGCCTGGGCTACGGCCGGGGATTCCCCGCTGTGCAGGGCGTAATAGCGTCCCATCAATCCTTGCAGGCTGGTCATTTCGATGACCATGTTGGTTACCAGATCGGCTTTGCACAGGTGAGCAGCGCGCCGTGCAGCAGCAGCCTGTTCTTGGTTCAGGCCGATAGCGGTGATTAACTTTTCAACCAGGCCTTCAATTCGATGGGTTTTATCCAGCATCGAACCCAGTTTGACCTGAAAAGTGAGCGTGTTCAAGCGCGGCAGGAAGGCTTCCAGCGGCTGTTTCAGGTCTTCCTGAATGAAGAAGGCCGCATCGGCAAAGCGGGCGCGGACTACTTGCTCATTTCCGTCCACCACGACTTCCTTGAACCGCTCATCGCCGTTGCGAATGACGATAAAGTAAGGCAGAAGACTGCCATCGGGTTTGTAAACCGGGAAGTAACGCTGGTACTTTTTCATCACCGAGATGAGCACTTCGGCCGGCAATTGGAGATGAGCCTCGTCAAACGAACCCCGCAGAGCAGTGGGCGCTTCCACCAGACCGGTGACTTCGTCCAGCAGGTTTTCATCCAGATGAGCCGGGTCGCCGCCGCATTCGGCAATCAGCTGCTCGGTTTGGCGGCGGATGCTGGCACGTCGTTCGGCCGGATCGAGCAAAATGCCTTGACTGGACAGAAACTCCCAATAGCCCGTCCTGCTGTTGATGGCAAGGCTTTCGGGCTGCCGGAAACGCAGCCCGCGGGTTTGGTTGCCGCTGGTCAATCCGGCATACTCGAATGGGATCACCTGATCATCGAACAACGCCAGCAGCCAGCGAATCGGGCGTGAAAAACTGACCCCCGATGGATTCCAGCGCATGGATTTGGTGAAACTGAGCGAAGCAATCCACTGCGGCAAAGCGGATGCGAGGACTTGCACGGCTGGTTTACCGCTTTCAAAAACGCGCGCAACGGCGTACTGCCCGCCATCCACTTCCATTACCTGAAGTTGGCTGACTTCAATGCCGCGGCTGCGGGCAAAACCAACTGCTGCCGGGGTGGGGTTGCCAGCGGGATCAAAAGCGCGCTGAGCCGGCGGCCCTTTGACCAGCGTCTCGCGGTCGGTTTGACGGTCGGCCAAATCTTCGACCATCACCGTCAGCCGGCGAGGGGTGCCAAAAACTTTAATCGCACCGTGTTTCAAACGCAGTTCTTCCAGCGCTTGCGGGACGATTTCCTGCAACTGGGTCAGGGCATCCTGTAAGTCGCTGGCAGGCAGTTCTTCCGTGCCGATTTCAAACAGCAGACTGCCCGGCCGATTCGGCTGGTTGGGTTCAATGGCGGAGGCTGGGGCAGCGCTTGCTGGGGCGTTGCTGCTGCCAGTGGGTTGGCTTAAGGGGGGCATCATGGGGTATCCCAGGCGCTCCCGCTGTTCCAAATAGGCGCGCGCCACTTTGGCAGAAAGCTCGCGCATCCGCGCGAACATGGCTGCTCGCTCAGTTACGCCGACCGCGCCGCGCGTATCCAGAATGTTGAAGGTGTGCGAGCATTTCAGCACATAATCATGTGCCGGCAGCACCAGCCCGTGTTCGAGTGCGTTGAGGGCTTCGGCCTCAAACAGGCTCATCATCTGACGGGCACGCTCGACATCGGCAATCTCAAAGTAATACTTGCTGTGTTCCTGCTCGCCCTGTAAATTGACATCGCCGTACGTACGTTCGGGACTCCAGCGAATATCGCGGAAGTTGCGTACTTTTTGGAGCGCCATGGCAATCCGTTCCAGGCCATAGGTGATTTCCACCGATACCGGATCGAGTACGATGCCGCCCGCTTGCTGAAAGTAGGTGAATTGGGTGATTTCCTGCCCATCCAGCCAAACTTCCCAGCCCAGCCCCCATGCGCCCAACGCGGGGGATTCCCAGTTGTCCTCGACAAAGCGAATATCGTGCTGATGCGGGTCAATGCCCAGCGCTTGCAGGGATTGCAGGTAAATTTCCTGGGGATTGCCGGGATCAGGCTTGAGGATGACCTGAAATTGGTAATGTTGCTGCAGTCGGTTGGGGTTTTCGCCGTAGCGTCCATCATCGGGACGGACGGACGGTTCCACATAGGCGACTTTCCACGGTTCCGGGCCGAGCACCCGCAGGAAGGTGGCGGGGTTGTAGGTGCCGGCGCCAACCTGGGTGTAATACGGTTGCCAGATCAGGCAGCCCTGGTCGGCCCAAAAACGCTGTAAATTCATGATAATGGTTTGGAAATCAAGCGGTTCAGACATGCGCACTCCACAAAACGGGTTGAGATCGCCTCCCGATTATACTACGGATGAGAATTGATTTGTCAGCAGCCGAAAATTGCACTACAATCGAAGGTGCTATGGCATTTCGAGATCTGGTCATCCAAAGCCAGTTGATCCCGCCGCTGCCGCGCAAAGCCATACTCCCCCGACCGCGTATCCGCTCGTTATTGCAACGCGCCCTGCAACAGCCGTTGACCTTGCTGCTGGCTGGCACAGGTTATGGCAAAAGCACTGCCTTGCTTGACTTGCGCGAAGAAGGCCGCCGCTTATTCTGGTACACCGTCAATGAACCTGACCGTGACCCCTTGTTATTCTTAATTCACCTGATCAATGCTTTTGCCCAGCAAAACGAGGAATTTGGCAAAGATGCCATCCGCTTTCTCGAGGAGCACAATGGCCGGGCTGTGCCTTCCGCATTGACCCCGCTGCTCAACGCATTGACCGCCCATCTGCTGGAAGAAAGCACGCTGGTGATAGATGATTATCACTGGGTTCAAGATGTGCCGGAAATTGCGGCGCTGGTACGGCATCTGATTCAGTACCGCCCGCCACGTTTGCAGGTGGTCATCGCAACGCGGACGATGCCCGAAAATCTGGACCTGAACCGTTGGCGGGTCAAAGGTGAAGTGAGTCTGGTCACTCACAATGACCTGGCCTTCACGGCAGAAGAGATCGAGGCGCTGTTCCGCTCGGGATATGGCTTGCCGATTACATCTCAGCAGGCAGCCTGCCTTGCCGAGGAAACCGATGGCTGGGCATTGGCGCTGCAAATGATCTGGCAGAGTGTACAGCGGCAGCCTTCGGCTTCCTTGGATCAGGTGCTGGAAAATTTGCCGGAAACGCTGGAAAGTTTGTTTGACTATCTGGCGCCGGAAGTGCTTGCCCGCCAACCGCAGGACATCCAGGATTTTTTGCTGAGCACTTCCATTTTACGCCAATTGGAAGGCGAAATCTGCGATGCGTTGTTGGGTATCGAGGAAAGCGCAGTCCTCCTGCGACGATTGTACGAGAGTGGCATGTTCATCGAGGCGGTCGGTGGACAAGTGTACCGTTACCAGCGTCTCTTTCAGGAATTTTTACAGGCGCAATTGAACCATCAACCGGATGAAGCGCGTGCTTTGCATCTGCGGGCGGCAACCCTGTATCTGGATCGAAAGCGGTCTGAACAAGCGATTTATCACCTGCTCAAAGCCGGAGAGTATCCCTTTGCGGCGGATGTGATCGAACAAATCGGCATGGGGTTAATTCGCAGCGGACGGCTGGAAAGTTTGCAGTACTATCTTGGGCGCTTACCGTCCGAATTGAAGGAAAATCGCCCGCTGTTGCAATTGCTGTTGGGAGACCTTCATCGTTTGCGCGCCAATTTTGACGATTCGCTGGCGCATTTCCGCGCTGCGGAGCAACTCTACCGCCAGCAAAAGGATCGCTGGGGTTGCAGCCGAGCGTTGCGCGGCCAGGCACAGGTCTATTTGGATACCATTCGTCCGCTGCAAGCCGATGCGCTGCTGGAAGAAGCCCTGCGGCTGCTTGAACCTCAGGAGTATCGTGAAGAAGTTGCTGCCTTGTTGGATCAATTGGCTGAGAACAAACTCAATCTGGGCAAGCCGGATGAGGCGCGTGTCCTCCATCGTGAAGCCCAGTTGCTGCGCGCAGAAACCAGCCCGAACGATGTTTATCTGGAAGGGCGTGCCTTGTTGCGAACCGGCCGGTTGATCGAAGCCCGGCAATTGATGTTGAATCAGGCGGCTGAAGAAAAAGGCGGTGAAGCTCAGCGCGCCCAACGGTTTCACCGTGAAACTTGGCTGCTGCTTTCTTTAATCTGTTCCATGTTGGGTAAAACGGAAGAAGCCGAGCGTTTTGCGCGGGAAGGCATCACCATTGGCAAGCGGTTGCAGTCTGAATTTGTGGAAGCCGTCGGCCTGATTCGGTTGGGACATGCCTTGCAGGTTGGTCATGTTCAGCCGTGGGGCGAGGCCTACCGGCGTAAGGCGGTTGAGTTGTACAGGCGAGCCATCGAATTGATGCATCCTTTCAAAGTGGCGCGGGTGGGCGTTGAACCGCTGTGGGGATTGACGCGGGTTCTTGGATACGCAGGGGACTTAACCGAAGCCGAAGACTGCGCCCGCCGCGCGTTAGCCATTTCTGAAAAAGCGGGCGACGAGTGGATTGGCAACCTGGTGCGAACCAGCATGGGCGCCTCGTTGGCGCAGAGCGGACAACACCAGGCAGCCAAGGAGTGGCTGAACCGCGCTGCACAAGGCTTTGACTCAGTCCGCGATCTTTTTGGTTGGACGGCTGCCAGATTGTGGCTGGCATGGGTCAACTGGTATGGCGAGCAGCGCACGCAGGCTCTGACAGAATTGGAGCAGGTTCTCGATCGGCAGGAAGGCGAAGATGCGCGGGCGCTTTTCCTCAGCCCAACCCTGCTCGGCTGGAAAGACGAGCAGACCTTCCTCCCCATCCTGCTGGCAGCCCGCCGGCAGGGAATGGGGCAGTCTTATCTTGCCAAATTACTGAGCGCCCTTTCGGTCGAGGGAGAGTATCATCCAGCCTATACGCTGTATGTGCGCACGCTGGGCGAGTTTGGGGTGTGGCGCGGCGAGCAGAAAGTCCAATCGGTTGAGTGGCAGCGTGAAAAAGCCCGTCAGTTGTTTCAACTGCTTATCACCAACCGTCAGCGCTGGCTGATGCGCGATCAAATTGTGGACTTGCTCTGGCCGGAACTGGACAGCGAATCCGCAGTGCGGGACTTCAAAGTAGCCCTGAACGCCCTCAACCGTGCGATCGAGCCGCAGCGTCCCCGCGAGGTGACCCCCTTCTTCATTCGACGCCAAGAGAACGCTTACGGCATCAACCCCCAGGCCAGAGTGGTGGTAGATGCGGATGAGTTCGAAAGACTGGTTTCGGGCAATGGAGGCGATGAAGAGAACCTGCGTCGAGCGCTTGACCTTTATCACGATGATTATTTACAGGAATGCTGTTACGAAGATTGGAGCAGTCTTGAACGCGAGCGCCTGCGTCCTATTTACTTTTCCGCTGTTCAGCAGCTGGGGGGATTGCTGGCTGAACAAGCGCGCTGGGACGAGGTGATTGCGGTGTGCAATGCTGCCCTGCTGCGCGATCAGACGTGGGAGCCGGCGTATCGCCTGATCATGCAAGCCTACGCAGCGAAAGGAAATCGGGCGCAGGTCATTCAAACCTATCAGCGCTGCTGGAAAATCCTATGGGATGAATTGGGGGTCGAGCCTTCGCTGGAAACCCGCGACTTGCTGCGGCGTTTGACAACCTGAACATCGTTTTGTAACTCTTTTGTAACTGCAGCCGTGTATTCTATTGAGCAGGGGGCGGATAGTTTAGCCTGTCGAGGTGGCAGGATTCCAAAATCAGTTCAGGAGGCGAGGGAAACATGCGGTTAAAGGACAAGGTTTGTTTGATTACCGGAGGCGCAGCGGGAATCGGAAAAGCCACGGCTCAACGGTTTGCGGAAGAAGGCGCAATTGTGGTCATTTGTGATGTCAACCGCGAGGCGGGTGAGGCGCTGGTGAAAGAACTGGGTGAACCGGCTTGCTTTTATGCCGTCAATGTGGCTGACCGCGGCGAGGTGCAAAAGTGGGTTGAGGACGTGGCGCAGCGCTTCGGCCGTGTAGACGTGCTGATCAACAATGCCGGCATTACCCGCGATGCGCTTTTCGTCAAGGTCAAAGACGGCGAACTGGTTAAACAAATGGAAGAGAGCGCCTTCGATCAGGTCATGGATATCAACCTGAAAGGGGTGTTCAATTGCGCACAGGCGGTCGCCCCGTTCATGATCCGTCAGGGCGGCGGTGTGATCATCAATGCCTCTTCGGTGGTGGGATTGTACGGGAATGTGGGACAGACCAACTATGTGGCCACGAAAGCCGGTGTGATTGGCATGACCAAAGTCTGGGCGCGGGAACTGGGGCGCTTCAACATTCGGGTCAATGCGGTTGCGCCCGGTTTCATTGCCACTGAAATGGTGCAGAAAATGCCGGAGGAAATTCTGACGGGGATGAAAGCCAAAACGCCACTCGGCCGGCTGGGCGACCCGCGCGATATTGCCAACGCCTATCTGTGGCTGGCCAGTGATGAAGCCAGTTTCGTGCATGGCGCCACCATCAGTGTGGATGGTGGCATTGTGATTGGCACTTAAGAACCCATTCAATTCTGAAGAAGGAGGTCGAAAAGCGTATGTCTCGATTTGCAACCATCATCGGTACGGGGCATTACCTGCCGCCAATCGAGCGCCCCAACAGCGAGATGCGCCAGCGATTTGGCGAAGTAATTGATAAGTTTGAGGCCTCATCGGGAATTACGACCCGCTGGTACGCGCCGGAGAATTGGGTAACCTCAGATTTGGCAGTGGAAGCTGCAAAGGAAGCCCTCAAAGATGCCGGTCTCAAGCCCGAAGATCTGGATATGATCATCCTTGGCACCGACAGCCCCGATTACATCACCCCGGCTACCTCAGTGGTTGTGCAGCACAAACTGGGCGCAATCAACGCAGGTACCTTTGACATCGGCTGTGCGTGTGCCTCATTTCCGACCGGCTTGAATATCGCAGCCGGTTTGCTGGCAACCTCTCACCAGATGAAATATGTGCTGGTGGTAGGGGCTTACATGATGCACAAACTGTGCGACTGGCAGAATGATGTCATGTCCTTCTTCTACGGCGATGGCGCCGGTGCAGCCGTGCTGACTTTTTCGGATAAGCCGGGTTTTGTCAGCTCCACTTTCTTTGCGGATGGGTCTTATCACAAGCACTGGGGTATCTACTCTGGCGGCACCTACGAACCGGCGACAGTGGAAAGCGTTCAGGCCGGCCGCACTCAGGTGCGCTTCATTACGCCATTCCCGCCGGAGGTCAACAACGAAGGCTGGCCGAAGCGGATGCGCGAACTGGCTGCCAACGGCAATTTTGACCTGCAGGATGTGGACATGGCGCTTTACACGCAGGTGCGCCTCAACAGCATCAAACTGGTGCAGGAAACGCTGGGACTTCCGCTCGAAAAATCTCACTGGATCATGGATAAGTGGGGTTACACCGGTTCAGCCTGCATTCCGATGGTGTTCGATGATGCCCGAAAGCAGGGCAAGATCAAATCCGGTGATCTGGTTACCTTTGTCGGTTCTGGGGTGGGGTACAACCAGGCCGGCTCAGCCTTTATTATGCCCTGATGGCAGGAGGGTTATGAATCCATCCGAGGTCTATAAAAGCAAATTGATCTCCATCCCCGAAGCGGTTGGGTTGGTTCAATCTCATCAGACGATTGGTGTGGCGATTGCGGCTTCCGAGCCGCCGGGCTTATTGAGCGAATTGGGCAACCACAAGGATCGGCTGGAAGATGTGACGGTGTGGGTGTGCTTACCGCTGCGCGCCTATGAGTATGCCACCAATCCCGAAATGGCCGGGCGCTTTTTTGTGGAAAACTGGTTCTACGGCGCACCGGATCGCAAAGTTCATCCGCAGGGGCGCATGTCTTACATTCCCAACAACCTGCACCGTGCCTCCACCGATAAACTGCTGGCCAGCGGTGGCAGGGTCAACATTTTCTGGGGAACGGCCACGCCCCCGGATTCGCGCGGTTATCTTTCGCTCTCGCTGGGATTGGTCATCGAAAAGCAGTTAATGGAAGCCGCTGATCTGGTTGTGCTGGAAATCAACGAGAACCTGCCCTACACGCTGGGGGATACTCAGGTGCATATTTCGGAAGTGGATTACGTCGTCGAAAACCACCTACCCCTGTTCGAGCTGCCGCCTGCTCCTCCCACCGAAGCCGAGCAGGCGATTGGCGGATACATTGCCGATCTAATCGAGGATGGCTCCACCCTGCAATTGGGCATTGGCGGCATCCCCAACGCCATCACGCCGTTTTTGATGAACCGGCGGGATTTGGGCATTCATACCGAGATGTTCACGGATGGCATGGTGGATTTGTACGAAGCGGGCGTGGTAACCAACCGCCGCAAGACCCTTTGGAAGGGGAAGATGGTGGGCGCCTTTGCGCTGGGCACCCGCAAACTGTATGATTTCGTAGATCGTAATCTGGGGGTGGAGTTTCAGCAGGGCAAGGTGACCAATGACCCGTATGTGATTGGGCAGAATTACCGCATGATCAGTGTCAACACGGCCTTGCAGGTGGATTTGTTCGGTCAGGTCTGCTCGCAGAGCATTGGCTACCGCCATTTCAGCGGCACGGGCGGCCAGTTGGATACCCACCGCGGCGCGCAGCTTTCACCCGGCGGGCGCGGCATCATTGCGCTGCGTTCCACCGCCCGCGATGGGCAAATTTCCACAATCGTCCCCATTCTTTCTGAAGGCGCGGAAGTGACCGTCCCCAGTCAGGATGTGGACACCATTGTCACCGAATACGGTGTGGCCGAACTGCGCGGACGATGTGTGCGCGATCGAATGGAAGCCTTGATTCGGATTGCCCACCCGGATTTTCGCGAATGGCTGCGTGAAGAAGCCCACCGACTGGGCATTGTGCCACGGTTGGTGATACCCGGCCTGCACATCCCTGAAAAGGAAACCAAACCCTCAACTGATTAGTAAAAAAGGAGGAAACCATGAATATGCCTCAGCCTTTACCGGGTGTAACTTCCCAGATGATTGAGACCCCGCGCCTGAAAATGCATGTTTTGACCAGCGGCGATCCGGCTGGCGTACCGATCATCTTTTTGCACGGCAACTTTTCAGCAGCCCTTTACTGGGAGGAAACCATGTTGGCATTACCACCCGGTTTTCGTGCAATTGCTCCTGACCTGCGTGGTTATGGCTGGAGCGAAGATGTGTTGATTGATTCCACACGAGGTTACCGCGACTGGTGCGATGATCTGGCTGCCCTGATGGATGAAATGGGCGTGGAGAAGGCTCATCTGGTTGGATGGTCCATGGGAGCCGGTATCATTTACCGTTTCATCGGTGATTTTCCGGCTCGCGTGTTGAGTGCGACCTTAATATGTCCGGTTTCGCCGTTCGGGTTTGGCGGCACAAAGGGAGCGGAGGGCACACCGTTATTCGAGGATCATGCCGGTTCGGGTGGCGGGGTGGTCAATCAGGAATTTGTCAAGCGCATTCAGGCGCAAGACCGCAGCGGCGATGATCCCAACTCACCGCGCAATATCATCAATGCGTTTTACTATGTGCCGCCCTTCCGTGCTGCACGGGAGGAGGATTTCCTGACCGCTTCCCTGATGGAAAAAACCGGTCCGGATCGTTACCCCGGTGATTTCGTGCCGTCTCCGAACTGGCCGTTCGTTGCGCCCGGCGTGCATGGACCGGTCAATTGCTGGTCGCTGAAATATCTACAGCAGGATGTGCCGGATTTATTGGCCGCCCAGCCGAAACCACCCGTGCTGTGGGTGCGCGGCAGTCATGATCTGATCGTTTCGGATACATCTTTCTTTGATATTGCCAATCTGGGCAAACTGGGTTATGTGCCCGGCTGGCCAGGTGATGAGGTGGCTCCACCCCAGCCAATGCTTCAACAAACCCGCTCCGTACTAGAAAAATACGCAGCAGAAGGGGGGGTGTTCGAGGAGCATGTCATCGAAAATACAGCCCACAGCCCTCATATCGAAAAACCGGATGTGTTTAACGCCTTATTCCACTCGTTTTTGAAGAGCGCTTAAAGGAGAAGTTTTATGACCCATCGTAAATTAGGGCGAGGCGTAGCGGTTGTTGGCGCGGGCATGAGCAAGTTCGGCTGTTACAACGGCATGGCCACACGGGATATCTTTGTCGAGGCTTACCGCGAAATGCTGGGTTCGGTTGACCGCGGATTTGACCCGCGGGAGATTGAAGCAGTCTACATTGGCAATTACTCGGGCGATCTGTTTGAGGGCCAGGCGCATGTTGCCCCGTTGATGACCGATTGGGTGGGGCTTGCTCCTCGCCCGGCAACCCGAATTGAAGATGCCTGTGCCAGCGGATCGGCGGCTTTGCGGCAGGGGATTTTGGCGGTGGCTTCAGGTTTGTACGACATTGTTCTGGTTGGCGGTGTCGAAAAGATGAGTGAACTGCCGACCGAGCGGGTAACCGATACGCTGGCAACCGCCTCGGATGTCCTTTACGAAGCAGCGGTCGGATTCACTTTCCCGGCGCTGTATGCGGCGATGGCGACTGCCTACATGCATGAGTACGGCGCAGATGCGCAGGTCTTTCTGCAAGTGGGTTACAAAAACCACGAACACGGCGCGATGAACCCCAAAGCCCAATTTGGACAGCCCATTCGTGAGATCATGGAAGCGCGCAAAGCCAGCGCAGCCCGCAAGGGCCTGCCTGTGCCGGAATGGAAAGATGAATTTGAGTTCTTGCGAGACCCGCGCGCCAATCCTTATATCGCCTGGCCGTTGCGCCTGTACGACTGCTCGCCGATTTCCGACGGAGCAGCGGCGGTGTTGCTGGTCAGTGAAGACCTCGCCCGCCAGTTCAGTGAAGCACCGGTTTACATCATCGGCAGCGGGCAGGCCAGTGATGCGGCTACTCACGACCGGCCGACCCTGACTTCTCTACCGGCGGCGCGCTGGGCAGCCCAGCAGGCATATGAGATGGCCAAAATCACCCCCCGGGATGTGGATGCTGTGGAAGTGCATGACTGCTTCACGATTGCCGAAATCATTGCCAGTGAAGATTTGGGCTTTTTTGCGCCCGGAGAGGGTTGGAAGGCAGCCGAGGATGGGGTAACTTCGCTGAAAGGAAGCCGACCGATCAATTCCTCCGGTGGCTTGAAGTCGAAAGGCCATCCCGTAGGGGCTTCGGGCGTTGGGCAGGTGGTTGAAATCTGGCATCAACTGCGCGGCGAAGCCGGTGAGCGGCAAATCCCCGGCGCTCCGCAAATTGGCCTGACTCACAATGTAGGCGGTACCGGTCAGACTTGTATTGTGAATATCTTCGAGCGGAGATAAAACCATGGATAGTGAAGTGTACACGCACCAATTTTCAAAACATCTGGCTGAGCAACGGCTGGTCGGTTCGCGCTGCAAGAATTGCGGGCGGGTGTTCCTGCCTCCCCGCATCTGGTGCCCGGATTGTCAACAGAATGACTTGGAAGCCTACCCGTTTTCGGGCAGAGGCAAATTAGCCGCCTTCACGGTCGTATATGTTGCCCCAACGGCCATGCTGGCAGCCGGCTATGATCGCAAGAATCCCTATTGCGTGGGCGTTGTCGAATTGGAGGAAGGCGAACGCATCCCAGCCCAGATTTTGGGAGTGGATGTTCACCACCCGGAGAGTATTCAAATTGGAACGCCATTGGAGGCTGTCTTTATCCAGCGAAGCGAAGGTGAACAGCAGAAAACCATCCTTGGATTTCAGGTCGCGTAGCCAATGAGCAGTGTGCGCGTCAACGGAGTTGAACTGTATTATGAACTTCACGGCCCGCAGGATGGTGAGGTGTTGGCGCTTTCCAACGGCATATTGATGAGCACAGCCAGTTGGGCATACCAAACGCCAGCGCTCTCGCGAGATTACCGTTTGTTGTTGTATGACTGCCGCGGTATGTGGCGTTCCGAACATCCCCAAGGCCCTTACAGCATGGAATTGCATGCCGATGATCTGGCGGCTTTGCTGGATGAGCTCGGCATCGAAAAAGCCCATATTGCCGGTATCTCTTATGGCGGGGAAGTCAGTATGATGTTTGCGCTGAGGTATCCCCATCGTACCCGTTCTCTGATTGTTTCCTCCGCCGTAAGCGAGTCAGATGCCGTTTTACGTGGTATGGTGGAGATGTGGAGCGAAGCGGCTCGAGCCAAAGATGCCAAACGCCTCTTTCAGGTCACGTACATGCTCAATTTTTCAGCCAATTACATTCAACGAAACCGCGAGGCTGTTTTTTCCGCCGCTGCCCGTTATGCTTCATTGGATATGGATAGTTTGCTGGAACTGCTGGATTGCTTCAACCGATTGAATATCACCGAGCGATTAAGAACCATTCAAGCGCCCACGCTGGTCATGGTTGGTGAGGAGGATGTTCTCAAACCCAGAAAATACAGCGAAATCATTGCGCGGGAAATCCCCGACGCACAACTAGTGGTCGTTCCGCAAGCAGGACACGCGCTTTGTCTGGAAAAATCGATCGTTTTCAACGCCCTGATCCTGGGTTTTCTTCGCCAGATTACAGGGCAGGAGACGGGGTAAAAGAGATGATTTCCTCCAATCCTCATTCCAGTAAAAGAGAATGGAAAATAGGCGAACGGGTTGCGCTGGTAAAGACGATTCGCCAGAGCGACTTGACGGAGTATGATCGTTTAATGCGTAGCGAACAGCATGGTTCGAGCGATGAGGATTTTACCAATCAGCCAGATCGGCAGGTCATTCCAGTACCGCCCATGTTTTTAGGCGGATTGATTGGGGCAGCCATCCAGCAATATTTTTGTGAGGTTGGTTCGGTCTGCCTCAACCACTATTTGGAATTCATCGCACCGGCGTACGCCGGCGATACGGTAACCGCGGCTCTGGAAGTGGATCATCTCCAACCAGATCGTTCGATTGTGCGTTTAAAAACGGCTTGCACCAATCAAAGCGGTCAGGCGCTGGTTACCGGGCAGGCTGTAATTCTGATGCATAAGGAGGTGAACAGCGATTGAAAAGTTGAGTAGAACCTAAGACTTCTACTGACCCACAGGGTTGTCTAAAAAATTCCCATTTCAATTGATCCGAAGGAGAAGAAAATGAAAAGGTTGTTGACCATTTTGACTGTACTGATCCTGGCATCTCTGGTGCTGGGCGCTTGCGTGCAACAGGTAACTCCTACCCCTGAACCGACTCAGCCGCCTGCACCCACCCAGGCGCCTCCACCCACTCAGGCTCCTACCCAGGCCCCCGAACCTGTCGAAACTGAAGAACCTGTGGTGGAACTCGGCCCGGTGCTGAAGATCGGACAGATCGGACAGCTTTCTGGCGCGCTGGCGCTGTATGGATTACAGCAGACGCGCGGTTTCGAACTGGGTTTAGAGTACGCCTCCGGCGGCAAGAAAGATGAGGCCGGCCGCTACATCATTGCCAACCGCCCGGTGGAAGTGCTGGTGCGCGACGATGAAGGCAATCCCGAAAAAGCCGTTCAACTGGCGCGCGAACTGATCGAAAAAGATGGCGTTGAAATTATTCAAGGGCCGTCCAGTTCAGCCTCGGCTGCCGCGCTGACCACAGTTGCTCTGGAAAACAAGATCATCCTGATGGTTGACCCGGCTGCCTCGGCATTCATCACCGGACAGTACTTCAACCCGTATGTTTTCCGCACTTCGCGCACCAATTACGATGATGTGCTGGTGATTGCGAAATATCTGGTGGAGAATGTCGGTTCGAAGTTTGCCCACATCGGTATTGACAACGCCTTTGGGCGCGGTTCCGGTGCAGCCTTGGCTTATGCGGTGGCGCAGTATGGCGGTGAAGTGATTGCCGACATCTACGCACCCCTGGAAACCACCGATTTCACGCCGTACATTCAGCAAGCCATGGATTCGGGCGCGGACTGCCTGTTCCTGACCTGGGCTGGTACCGGTTATGTGACCCTCTTCCAACAACTGGGTGACCTTGGTGCGCTGGATCAGATGCAGGTTGCCACCGGTTTTGGGGATAATGCCTCTTTTGCAGCCGTCTATGGCGCTGCGGTTGGACAAATCGGTTTGAATGTTTATCACTATACGGCTGCCGATACCGAGATCAACAAGTGGTTGACCGAAAAGCATCTCGAAAAATACAATGAACCTCCCGACCTGTTCACGGCTGGCGGTATGGCTTCGGCGCTGGCGCTGGCGGCTGCGCTGGAAAAGACCGGCGGTGATGCCTCTGGCGATGCCATGATCCCAGCGTTGGAAGGTCTGAAATTCGAGGGCCCGAAGGGAACCTACTACATCCGCCCGGAGGATCATGTCTGCTTGCAGCCAATGAACATTCTCAAACTGGTAGATATCAACCCGCCGCTGGATGACAAAGGTCGCCCGACCTACAAGTTCTTTGAGACGGTCTATGTGACCAAATATGATGAACTGGCAGTGCCCTGCACGCTGGTAGGAGAATACGAATCGCGCTGCGGCAATCTGCCCCGTCCGTAAAGTTGCTGAGGGGGGATGGGGCGGCCATGTAAGGCAGCCACCCCCCTGGCATACAATTGGTGACAGCCGCATGGGTGAAGGGCGGCTGCCACCACCCCTGTTTGATTTCAATGTTTGATTTCAATTTTTATTTGGGAAAGGGACCTTCCATGAGTGTTGAAGGGGAGATCCTCCTCGAAGCCAGAAAAATACGCAAGGAATTTGGCGGATTGGTCGCCGTGGATGACGTGGATATCCAGATTCGTGAGCGCACCCTGCATTCCATCATCGGGCCGAATGGGGCGGGCAAAACCACCCTCTTTAATGTGCTGAGCGGGGTGATGCGCCCAACACGCGGACAAGTATTTTACCGCGGGCGCGACATTACCAATTTGCCGCCACATCGCATCGCGCATTTGGGTATCGGACGTTCATTTCAAATTACCAATATCTTTCCACACCTGACCGTGCTGGAAAATATCCGTCTGGCGGCGCAGGCATTGGGTAAAGACAACTTCCGCCTGCTGCAGTCGGCGGGCAGTTTCCGGCAGTATGAGGAAAAGGCCTATGCTGTCGTCCAGCGGGTTGGTTTGCAAGGGCGGGAATTTGACCTTGCGCTCAATTTGCCGCATGGCGACAAGCGTAAACTGGAACTGGGCATTATGCTGGCGGGAGATCCGAAATTGTTGCTGTTGGATGAACCCACCGCCGGCATGTCTTCCGAGCAGGTGCCGCTGCTGCTGGAGGTCATCCATTCCATCATGGCGGACGGCGACAAAACAATTGTGCTGGTCGAGCATCGCATGGATATGGTGATGAGTATCTCGGATCGCATCACGGTGATGCATCAGGGACAGATTTTGGCGGAAGGCAGCCCGCAGGAAATTGCCCGCAATCAAACCGTGCAGAGCGCTTATTTGGGTGAATTGTACGGTGATTTTTCGGCTGATCTGGAGGGTAAAGATGGAAAATGACATCATTCTCGAAGTAGATTCCATCCATACCTTCATTGGTCAGTTTCACATTCTGGAAGGCGTGTCTCTCCGGGTTCCGCGCGGCAGCATTACCGTGCTGCTGGGGCGTAACGGAGCCGGTAAAACCACCACGCTCAAGTCAATACTCGGTTTGACTCCGCCAAGACACGGCGTAGTGCGCTTCGATGGACAGCCCATTCAGGGCAAGCCGGCTTATGAAATTGCTGCCATGGGAATTGGCTATGTCCCCGAACACCGCGCCATTTTCCGAAATTTAACGGTGGCCGAGAACCTGAAAATTGCCGAGCGAAAAAAAGGGGATTTGGATCGCAAGGCAGATTTTATTTTCAATCTGTTTCCGGACTTGAAGCGGCTTTACCGCTTGCCGGGTAATCATCTTTCCGGCGGTCAGCAGCAAATGCTGGCCGTGGCACGGGCGCTGGTGGCAGATAACCAATTACTGCTGATTGACGAACCCAGCGAGGGCCTGGCGCCCATTCTAATTGAACAGATGATGGAAGCGATTCGCAGTTTGAGCGCGACCACTACGGTTTTGCTGGTCGAGCAAAACTTCATCATGGCCAGTCAGCTGGCTGAAAACTATTACATTTTAGATGATGGGAAAACCGTACATCAGGGTAAAATGGCCGATCTGGTACAGGATAAAGAGTTGATTCACCGGATGCTGGGAACAGCCGTGCGCAGTGGAGGTGTGGGATGATTCAGCGGAATTTCTGGCGGGATAATGCCGCTCTGCTTGGGGTGGCGCTGACTCTGGCCGTGCTGGGAGTCATCGGCTACACCAGCATGGGGCAGACGGCCTTTGTGCGCACGACGCTCTCCGGACTGACGCTCGGTGCGCTGTTTTTCATGGTCGCCGCTGGCTTGACATTGATCTTTGGGTTGATGGATGTGTTGAACTTTGCGCACGGCGCCATGTTCATGCTGGGGGCTTATCTTGGCTGGCAGTTCTTTACCAACCCGACCTTTCTGTTCGGGTTGGCGCCACTGATTCTAGCGCTGCTGGCAGGGTTGCTGCTGGCGCCGCTGTTTGGCTGGTGGTTTGGCAAGTTTGAAATAGCGGAAGCCGTCCAAAAATCAGCGCCGACCCTGCTGGGGCTGGCGGGTGTGCTGGTGGTGTTTTTTGCCGCGCGTGGGTTGGATATCCTCGATTTGGCCAAAACAGCCATGGTGGCGACGATGACAGCTGCCGCCCCCCTGGCAGAAGCCAGCCCGCAGGAGCCCTTGACCATCTTCTGGATGCGGCCGGTGGGCATGTTCCTGGCGGGGGCGTTATTAGCGGCAGCCACATCCCGACCCGGCGATCAAACCCGTACCGTTCACCGCGATCAGGTGCGGCGGGCTTTGGTGGGCGCGGGCGGGTTAGTTGTCCTGACGATTGCAGCCACTCTTTTCCGTGAGGCCGGCCCGCGTGCGGTTTTATTGTGGGATGCCAATCTGCGCTTCTTCGCTGCCTTGCTGGTGGGGGCGCTGCTGGGGGCAGGTATTGGCGGGGCGATTGAAATCACCCTCATCCGTCCTTTGTATGTGCGTCCCATTTATCAGGTCATCGTTACGCTGGGGTTGGCGTATGTTCTGCGTGAGGTCATTCAACTGCTCTGGCAGCCGCTGGCTTATCAGATGAGCCGCCCGCCGCTCTTTTCCCAACCCGGTAAGGCCGAAAACATCTTTGAGTGGTTTCGCACCAATTCGGTGACGGTGGATGTGCTGGGCGTAACCTTTCCAAGTTATCGTCTTTTCATCATTCTGCTGGGGGTGTTGATGCTGGTGGCGCTGGCGCTGTTGATGAACTACACTCGGTTGGGCATGATTATCCGTGCAGGGGTGCAGGATCGTCAAATGGTGGAAGCGTTGGGCATCAATGTACAGCGCGTATTTACCATGGTATTCATGCTCGGGGCTGGTTTGGCGGCTCTGGGTGGGATTGGCGCGGCGCCTTTTATTCCAGTACAACCGAATATGGGGGATGCCTTCCAGTTGCAGGCCTTCATTGTGGTGGTGATTGGAGGCATGGGCAGTTACAGCGGCGCAGCCATTGGCGCGCTGCTGCTGGGGCTGGCGCGCGCCTTTGGAGATTATCTGGCGCTCAAATACAGCCTCTCTCCGGCAATTGCCGAAGCCTCAACCGTAATTATCATGGCGATTGTGCTGCTGGTGCGCCCGGCCGGTCTGTTCGGGAGAAAGGAGTAGCGCATGGAAACAACCAAAACCGAAATCCAAAAAGTCTCCCTCAAAGGGGCTTCGTTGTTCAGCCGCTTGCGGCAGGAATGGGCGGGGTTGCTGGTTTTGCTGCTGCTGGCTGCTTTTCCTTTTCTCTTTGCGTGGTTCAGCGGCACATCCGTCACCGATGGCCCCAGCCGCTTCTGGCAGGGATTGATGATCACCTTCTTCATCATGGCAGTTTATGCCATGAGTTACGATTTGCTGATTGGCTACACCGGCATTCTGTCGTTCGGTCATGCTGCCTTTTTTGGCGGGGGGGCCTACACCATGGCGCTCTGGTTGACCCATGCTGTGCCTTCCATTTCCGGCCGCTACCGCATCACCCTGCCGGGCGGGGCCAACATTACAGAGATTGTTCTGTTCATCCTTGGGATTCTGCTGGTGGTGCTGGTAGTGACCCTGCTGGGGTTGTTGTTCAGCGCCGCCTCAGCGCGGGTACGGGGAGTGTACTTTGCGATGATCTCGCTGGCGATGGCAGAGTCGCTCCACATTCTTTCCAAGGCAACTGATTTTGTGCGTTGGACGGGGGCGGATGAAGGGTTGCACGGCGTTCCGGTGCCGGCATGGATCAATCCAACCCAGAACCGTTTGCTGTTTTACTTTGTGGCGCTTGGCTTTGCGCTGTTCATGTACCTGCTGGTGCGCCGGATTGTCGATTCGCCTGCTGGGCGGGTGTTCGTCGCCATCCGCGAAAACGAGTCGCGCGTGCGGATGATTGGTTATAACCCGGTCGTGTTTCGTTCGATTGCCTTTGTTACCGCAGCGGTCATCGCCGGGCTGGCCGGGGCGCTCTTTTCTTTGTGGAATATGTCGGCAACTCCGACCATGACGGGGGCAATTATGACCATCAACGCGCTGATTATGACCATTCTGGGCGGGATTGGCACGCTGATCGGGCCAATTCTGGGTGCCGGTCTGATGCAGATCGTTGGTCAGTTTTTCTACCAGTGGTTTGGCCCGCGCTGGCCGCTGGTGTTTGGCCTGATTTTCATTGCGCTGGTCATTTTCCTGCCGTATGGCGTGATTGGCACCTGGCGACAGAAACGCTATGTATGGAAGCGGGCGCTTCAACGGTTGTTTGGAAAAAGATGATATGAAGGCAGGTTGCAGCGCTCCCCTCTCCACCGGAGAGGGGAGATTTTCATTCATTGTGGCGCAGGGCTTCGGCTGATGGCAAGGGAGGGTTTATTTTTTCCGGTGATGTTGGCGATGAAAGATTGAGCGCATCCAGCCGGTTGAGGAGAAAATCGGACACCTTTTCACCGATGCGGCGGGCGTAAAAAGCTACGCTGGCATGACCGCAGGGATACCACACCAGACGCGGTTTTTGCCATGCCTGCCATAATTTGCGCACGTTTTTAGGGGTAATGATCGGGTCATGCTCCCCGCCGACCAATAAAATGGCCTCACGCGGCAGAGCTGGCTTGAAATTGCCCGGCGAAAGCATGTACCACCACTTTTCGAGATCGGCCGGATATACCCCGGCTTCCTGCAACTCTTTGCGGATCAACCGAAAGGAAAAACCAGCGAAAATGATATCGGCCAGCGAGGCGCCGCCTAATAGAGAAATCAATGCAAAGGGACGGCTATCCACCACACCAGCCATCAACGAGGTAAAAGCCCCCAGACTTAGGCCGCCAATGGCAACCGGTTTTTGACGTACCTGAGTGACCCATGATACCATAGCACGCAAGTCCATCACCCCCTGACGAAAGGACTGCACCGTGCGCTGCACATCCGCACTCAAGCCGTACTGACCGCTCCAACTGCCACGCGGAGCGCGCTGCATGTGGTACGGCAAGGCCAGGTAGTAAATATCCAGACCACTGCGGGCAGCCGTTTCGGCAAACCATTTGAGTGGGGCAAAGGTGTTCATCTGGTAGCCGTGCAGCAAAATCAGCGCCGCGCTGGATTCGCCTTCGCTTTGCAGGTCAGCCATGCCATGCACGATGTTGTTTTCCGGGTGAGGCGATTGGAAGAAACTGGGAAAGCGGAAGCGGGCGTGAGTTCTCCCGTCCAGCCATCGGTGGACGGAGTCAAAGGTTACTTGGGGAGGCGCGCTGGGAATGGCGTAAAATTCAAAAGGGTCGCGGGGTGCGGTCTCGGCCGCTGACCATACATCACTGTGAAACTGTGGGCTGGCTGCCAGCAGCCTTAATGAACCGAGAGTGACCTCGATAAAATTGTCGATAAAGTGAGCAATTGTGTGATTCAATGAAGCGTCCTGACGGGAAAAGAATTGGTTTGAGTATAACCTGTTTTCAGGAAGGAATGATAAGAGGGATAGGTTGGTTTTTGGAAATCGGTTTCCGCTACGGAAAGCGTCATCCGACTTTTTACGGTTCTTGCAAGGTTATTATTGCTGAGACAAGGTTGATCAAGACCTAACTAATCCTCATTGCCGTCAGTTTGCTCAGCCATCCGCTGAATCTTTTCAGCCAGCCGTTCATCGAAACGGGAGCGGTCAATCAGAAAGCGTTCGTGTTCCCCTTCGGCGATTTTTTCCATCTCATCCCATGCTTCGACCTTGAAGCACAGCCGCCGCCCATCTACTTCCATGAGTTCCGCGCAAAAACGCGCCTGCATGCCTACCGGCGTGGCAGCCAAATGGCGGAGGTTGATGCAAGTACCCACACTTCCCTGATTTTCCTTTAAGTGAGGTGTGAGCGCCTGATGTGCGGTGCGTTCAAGGTAACCGACCAGTCGCGGTGTGCTCAGGACGGGTGGGAACCCCTCGCCGGCTGAAAATCGGGCCGTATCGCTTTCCTGCACCGTGATGGTCAATTCAGCTTTCAAGCCGGGTTCTATGCTCATCTCATTTACTCCTCTACGGTTGGTTTGCTTCAATTATTTGCACAAGCGTATTTTAACGGATTCCCGGCAGGCGCGGAATTTTCGAGCCAGAGGGTGGAAAAGTCGAAATTTTGCCGCCAGTTTTACAAAATCATAACACAGGCAACCATCGAACGGTTTATAATACATTCAGGTAATCGAAATCCGTTTTAGAAAAGGAGAGAAAAAATGCTCAGCCAACGTCTACTGGACGAAATGAATACACAAATCAAGCTGGAATTGTATTCCGGCTATCTGTATTTGGCCATGTCGGCGCACTTCGATGAGGCCAACTGGGGCGGTTTTGCCAAGTGGCTCAAACTGCAAGCCAAGGAAGAGCAGGAACATGCGCTGAAATTCTATGAGTACATTCATGACCGCAACGGAAAAGTGACCCTGCAGGCGATCGATGCGCCCCCCAGCGAGTTTGGCACACCGGTGGAAATTTTCGAGGAAGTCCTGCGCCATGAGAAGTCGGTGACGGCACGCATCAATCTGCTGTACAGCATTGCCGTGGAAGACAAGGATTATGCCAGTCAGGAATTCCTCAACTGGTTCGTCAAGGAGCAGGTGGAGGAAGAAAAGAACGCCACCATGGTATTGGACTGGCTGAAGGCAGCTGGCGACTCGGTTAACGCCATGTTCCAGATCAATGCCATGCTGGGGCAGCGCGAGGACGAAGAAGAGGATTAGACTGCACAAAGGGGGTCGGATGGATGCGCCTGCTTCAACAGCAGTTCACACCGAATCGCCACCCCAAAAGCGCAATTGGATTTGGATAGTTGTGCTGATTATTCTGGCGGTGATCGTGTGTGCTTGCCTTGCGGTTGTTGTGCTGCTCGCTTTGCTGGGGCCGAGCGTAGGAAACGTTTTTTCCAACATCATCTTGACTGTTGAACCCGTGCCTTGAATGGAACGTGGTCATTATAAAGAAATATCACGGCGGTATTGCCGCCGTGATTGCTTTTAATGGGGAGAATGAGGGTTGTTTTAATGGGGGAATTTCAGTAAAATATATGATAAATATCATCTAAATTGGAGGTAAATATGACCCAATACGCACATCCGGAATTTCTGGTTGAAACGGAATGGGTTGCCCAGCATCTCAATGACCCCAACGTGCGAATTGTCGAGTCAAACGAAGATGCGCTGCTGTACGATACCGGTCATATTCCCGGAGCCGTGCGGGTGGATTGGTTTACGACTCTGCAACACCCCGTGCGCCGGGACTTTCTGACCAAAGAAGAATTTGAAGCGTTGTGTTCCAGTCTGGGGATTTCCAACGATACGACCGTGGTGTTTTACGGTGATAAAAGCAACTGGTTTGCGGTGTACGCTTTCTGGTTGTTTGAATATTATGGACATGAAAAACGAAAGGTGATGAACGGCGGGCGTGCCCGCTGGGTAGCCGAAAACCGGCCGCTGACCACCGAAGTGCCTTCCTACCCGCCCACCACATACCGCGCCAAAGAGCCGGATGCCAGCATTCGCGCTTTTCGAGACGATGTGATGCGCCACATTCAAGAGCGCTTACCCCTCGTGGACGTGCGTTCGCCAAAGGAATTTACCGGCGAGCTCCTGCACATGCCCGGCTACCCGCAGGAAGGCGCTCAGCGGGGTGGCCACATTCCCGGCGCAGTCAATATCCCGTGGGCGCAGGCGGTGGATGATGACGGCCGCTTCAAATCGGCAGAGGCGCTGCGAGAGCTGTATCAAAGTCGTGGCGTCACGCCGGACAAGGAGATCATTGCCTACTGCCGGATTGGCGAGCGCTCCTCTCATACCTGGTTTGTGTTGAAATATCTGCTGGGTTATCCCAAAGTCCGTAACTACGATGGTTCATGGACGGAATGGGGCAATCTGGTGGGCGTGCCCATTGAAAAAGGGGAGGGTGGTTCAGCGTGAGTCTGCATTTACCACCCCGTTTGGCTGAAATTGTGGCTGATTTTGTCGAATGCGAGGGGCGGGAGAAACTGGAGTTGCTGCTCGATTATGCACGGCGCTTCCCGCCCCTGCCGGCTGATTTTAATGCAGAATCCGATGCAGAAGATGTGCCGGAGTGCATGACTCCGGTGAAAATGAGCGCAAAACTGGTCAACGGCCGATTGACCTTTGTCTTTGATGTGCCGGCCGAATCCCCGACGGTGCGTGGCTATGCCATGATCATCATGGAAGGATTGAACGGAACGACGCCGGAGGAGATTTTGGCCATTCCGGCGGAGTTTTATTTGCAAATGGGCCTTCAGGAAGTGCTGACCGCTCAGCGCCTGAACGGCATGGCCGCCATTCTGGCGCATGTCAAGCGGCGGGCGGCCGAAGCGTTGGAAAAGACCGACTAAATCACGCCCAGTTTTTTGCCGACTTTCGCAAAGGCTTCCAATCCCTGATCAAGGTCATCGCGGCTGTGGGAAGCCGAAATCATGACGCGGATGCGGGCTTTGCCGCGTGGAACGGTCGGGAAGCCGATGGCCATGGCAAATACATTTTCCTCGAAGAGTTCGCGGCTGAATTGCTGGGCCAGCGGGGCTTCACCTAACAGGATCGGCGTGATCGGAGTCACGCTGTTACCGGTGTCGAATCCTAATTGCTTCATTTCGGCTTTGAAGTAGTGCGCATTTTCCCACAGGCTGTCCACCAAATCGGTGGATTCTTCCAGTAAATCTACCGCGGCAATGGCGGCGGCCACATCTGGGGGAGTCACAGCGGAAGAGAACAGGAACGGTCGCCCGCGCTGGCGCAGCCATTCCACAATCAGCGGATCACCGGCTACTACGCCGCCGACCACCCCAAAGGCCTTAGAAAGCGTACCGACTTCCACATCCACTTTGCCGTGCAGGTTGAAGTGGTCAACGATGCCGCGGCCGCCTTTGCCCATCACGCCTTCGCCGTGAGCGTCGTCCACCATTAACATGACGCCGTACTTACTGGTCACGGCATAGATTTGATCCAGCGGCGCAATATCGCCGTCCATGCTGAACACCCCATCGGTAACGGCCAGAGCGCGGCGGTATTTCCCCTGATTTTCCAGAATCACCCGTTCCAAATCGGCCGGGTCGCAATGTGCGTAGCGGATAATCGGTGCGCCGGAAAGCCGGCAGCCATCAATGATGCTGGCGTGGTTCAATTCGTCAGAGAAAATGACATCTTCTTTACCCACCAGCGCCGGAATGGTGGCCAGGTTAGCGGTGAAGCCGGATTGAAAGGTAATTGCTGCTGGAACTTTCTTGAAGGCTGCCAGCCTTCTTTCCAGTTCCAGGTGGATTTCCATTGTCCCGGCGATGGTGCGCACAGCGGCAGGGCCGACGCCGTATCGGTCTAAAATCTTGCGGGCGGCCTCAATCAGCCGCGGATGATTGGCCAGCCCCAAATAGTTGTTGGAACAGAAATTGAGCACCCTTTTGCCATCCACGGTCAGCCAGGCGCCTTGCGGTGAGCCAATTGTGCGGATACGGTTGTATAAGCCGCTTTCCTTCAGTCCTTCAATCTCTTGCTGGATCCAGGCTAAACGTTCGGTCATTGCCACCTCTTTTTTTGGAATTGGGAATGGGAAATTTGCGGAGCAACCTTGTTTCATTATACCCCTTCTGCTTCATCCACTCCAAGATACCCCAACCGTGCCAGTTCGGCAAGGATGGCTTTTTTGGCGGTTGGCCGGACGAGTACCAGGCTGGGTGAAATTTCTTCCAGAATGTGGCGGCTCAGGCGGCTCTTGCGCAGAGCAGCCAAAATGGCAGGATTTTCGACGCGCAGCAGCACAGCCTGCTGCAAGCGCGCTTCAACACCGCGCTGTTCCCAGCGTTCGATGGCTTGTACGAGAGGCGGCGGCAGAGGATCGCTCCCTGCTTTGCGTAATAAACGGATGAGATGGGCACTGCGCAGTCCCTGCTGGCGGGCACGTTCCAGGGATGAGACGGTGATTTGATAACGGTAAGTCTCTGAATCGCCAGGCAGCCAGCGGCAGAAACGGGCGATTTGATAGCGAAGGCTGCGGGCTGCCCGGCGCTCAACCTGCACGATGCCCTGGCTGTCAACCCGCGTTGCGCCATTTTCCTCAGGCGAACTGAAAGGCGGCTGGTTATTGAGCAAGGCTTCTGCCCAGGTGGAGAAACGAAAGGCTGTCGGAGGGGTTTGGACATCACGGCTGGCTAAGTCCAAAATTCCCAACCAGTGCAAGGGTGAAGTAATCAGGTAGTGCAATAAAGCGCCATCCACTTCGTCCCAGCATTCAAAGCCGCGCAGGTAATGCCCATCGCTGCGCCGGCGGATGAACCACGAGTCGTAATCACCCGCCGGGCGTTGAAAATCGGGCTGTTCCTGCTTAACAGCCATGATGAACGCGCTCAGATCCCACCAGGCTTCAGCCGGCAAGGAATGTAAGATACTCAACACCCGCTGACGGGTTTGCAACGGATCGTTGCGCCATTCCCCTTCAAAAAGCAGCTCGGGCAACAACCACAACTCATTGTAAGTGGTCGAATTCAACCAGGCTTGTGCCAGAAACAATAAAGCGTTGGCGCGGTCGCTTTCCAGAAATTGCCGTACCTGTTCGGGCCGCGGTTTGCCGTTTTCGTCCAGCAGATCGGCAGCTTCCAGCAGGGCACGCAAATCGCGTACCGGAAGGTTCAAGTGGGGGGCGCATTCGTTTTCATCCATCCCCATCCGCAGGGCAGCCAGCAGCGTACAGGCGTCATCCAGCACCCGGTCATTGACCGGCATCTCAAAGGCGTAATCTTCGGGGTAGGCAGCCTGTCCCAACACCGCTGGGGGAGGAGCGGCAGGGGCTGGCAATAAGGCGGCCAGGTCATCTGGAATGTAGGCAAATTCCTGCGGTTCTGGGGGCAGGTTGAGAAACGCCTTACCGATCAGGGCGCGGTACCAAAGCATTTCGGCGGGGGAGATGGGGTTGAGGTCGGGTCTTTCCCGGTCGCGGCGGGCAATGCCGAAGGTGCGAATTTCGCCGTACTTTCGGCTGAAAACCGCCCAAGGCAGGCGTCCTTCATGGGCCAGCAGATCTTGAAAGGCACGCTGGGCGCTTTCGGGCAGGCTGGCGATGAGTTCTTCAATCAACGGACGGTCGAGCATGGCTTGAATGAGTTCCGGAAGCGCACCGCGCACATCACGGGCTTTGAGTTCCAGTCCCCACAATCCGGCAACCATTTTGAGGAAGCCGAGGTCATGGCCTTGCAGGGTGTGAATCAGTTCGGGCATAGGCGGGGGGATTAATCGGGGTGCGGGATGCTCATGCGTATAGCCGAAGGGACTGCCGTGACGCGGATTTGACGGATGCTTGAATCCAGTCCGGCGTAAATTTCGCCATCCGTGTGAATGTAGAGCGGATGGTCAGAAACCAACTCCAGAGTTTGGAATTGACCGTGGCAGGCATACGAGAGCTGTTGATGAGCGCCCCGCATGACCAACGGGATGGTGTAAAACATTTGCAGACGGGAGATCTGCCGGATGCCGAGGTAGTCCAGTTTTCCGTCGCGCGGGCTGGCCTGAGGAGCAACCCAAAAGGCGCCCCCTTCCCGCCGTCCATTGCACAGCACCAGCATCAGCAAGCGATCCTGCCAACGTTTACCATCCTGAACAGCTTGTAACCCCAGCGGGATGTGATTGAAGAGGATGGTTTGCACTGCCGAGAAGAAGTAAATCAAAAATCCACGCACCCAGCGGATGCTGCGCGAGCGGATGTTAACGACTGCGTCGAAACCGATGCCGAGCGTATTTGTCCAGTATTCACTGTGTCCGCGGTCATCTTCAACGTGGGCGATGTCCACCTCGCCAATCGAGCCATCCAGCGCCAGTTGGAGCGCCTGAATAGGATCAATCGGAATGTTCAAACTGCCGGCCAAATCGTTGCCGGAGCCGACCGGGATGATGCCCATCACCGGGCGTTGTTCAGGCGGTAAGCGCATCAATCCGTTGACCACCTCATGAACGGTACCATCCCCGCCCATGGAGATCAGCTTACGGCAGCCCTGCTCGGCAATTTGACGAGCCAATTCAACGGCGTGGCGAGGGTAAGCGGTAAACACCCATTCCAGGTGGGCTGACGAGGGGGCAACTTCCTGCAAGCGGGCAGCAACCGCTGCGGCTTTGGTTTGATTGGCATGAGGGTTGCACAGAATCACAGTCTTGGAGGAAATCATCGTATTCATCCGGGTTTGGAAAGGATGCCGTTGATTATACCCAATTCACCCAACGATATTGTAAGGTCAAAAACCATTCTCGGCGCAAGGATTACGTTGTGAATGAGCCTACTTTTGTTATAATTCTTTCAGACTTTCTCGTCTTCTGAGGCTGCACATGGCACTACGGGGTAATCTGCGCGATTTTTCCATCACCCAACTCCTCAATCTGATCAATCTGGCGCGTAAGACCGGCACACTGGTGATTGAAGGCGGCAACGAGGTTGCTCAGATTACCTTTCGAGAGGGAAAACTGGCCTATGCCCAAATCGGCAGTGAGGAGAACGATCTGGCAGCCATTTTGCAGCGCAGCCGCAAAATCACGCCCAATCAGGCGCGGGTCATACGCGAACGGACGCGCAAGATGAGTGATAAAGAAGTGGGTCTCCTGTTGATCAATGCCGGTTATCTGACTCAGAAAGATATTTTGGAAAGTCTGCAAAGTTATTGTTTGGATGTTGTGCGCCGCCTGTTCACGTGGGTGGAAGGTTCATTTAACTTCAATCCTGATCAATTAACCCCTGATGGAAAGATTCCGGTGCGCATTGATCTGGAAAACCTGATCATCGAAGGCTCGCGGCAGCTGCGCGAATGGGAGCAGTTACAGGAGGAAATTCCCAGTCTGGATATGGCGCTCAAGTTCACCGAGCGGCCGGGCAGCAACATCCGCAACCTGAACCTGAGTTTGGAAGAATGGCGGGTCGTGCGGTACGTCAACCCCAAAAACACCATTCGACAGATTGCTCATGCTACCAAGATGAACGATTTGGAAATTCGCCGGGTGGTGTACGCTTTGCTGCAAGCCGGGTTGGTGGAATTGGTGCGTCCCGGCGGAGTGCCGTTGGGCGGGATGGTGCGTCCGTTTCAGACGACCAACAAGCAGGAGCAGGTATCGCTGCTCAACCGTTTGATCAACAAGATTCGCTCGATCTAAACCCTGTTTCCTAAGGAAGCACGATGCAGACAGTCAAAATTGTAGTTACCGGGCCATTCAACGCAGGCAAGACCGAATTCATCCAATCCGTCAGCGAGATTGATGTGGTTTCAACGGAGCGCAAGATCACCTCGGCGGCTGAAAAGGTGAAGGAAAGCACGACCGTTGCGCTGGATTTTGGCCGGATTACGGTGGACGATGATCTGGTTTTGTATCTGTTTGGCACACCCGGTCAGAAGCGATTTGATTTTATGTGGGAAATTCTTTCGGAAGGTATGCTGGGCTTTGTGGTGATGGTGGACAGTACCCGCCCGGAAACCTTCCGCGAAGCGCGTACCATTTTAGAAACCTTCCGGGCTTACGCCCCTACCCCCTATGTGGTGGCGGCAAATAAGCAGGATTGCAAAGACGCATGGGATATCGAAGACATGCGGCTGGCTTTACGCCTCGATCCAAAAGTCAAACTGCTTTCCTGTGTTGCCAAAGACAAGGAAAATGTGAAAAAAGTTCTGCTGGAATTGCTTTACAGCATTTTAGAAGAGATGGGGGAGGGCAATTCGTGAAGATCAGGGGGAGTTGAACCGGCGTGTCTTCCATCACTACCGATCAGGGAATTCTCCATTATGAAGTCTACGGCCGCGGTAAACCGGTCATTCTACTGCATGGCTGGTTGGGGTCGTGGGGCTTGTGGCAGGAAACCATGACCTATTTGGGTCAGTATTACCGTACCTACGCGCTCGACTTTTGGGGTTTCGGCGAATCGGGCAAAAAACTGGATACTTACGAAGTCAGCGAATTTGTTGCGCTGGTTGATCAATTTATGGAAAAACTGGGTATCATCAGCGCGCCGTTGGTCGGTCATAGCATGGGGGGGACGGTCAGCCTTTCGGTGGCGCTGCGCTACCCCCACCGCGTTGAAAAAGTAGTGATCATCGGTTCACCGGTCGTTGGTTCTTCGCTGGCGCTGCCGCTCAAATTAGCCGGCTGGCGGGTAGTGGCGTTTTTGTTGTTCAGCCTGTTCCCCTTATTTCGGGCGGCCATGCGCGTGGCATCGCCCACCATTTGCCGCGATCCGCGCTTTCCGGACATGATGGATCGTGATCTCTCGCGTACCACCCTGGAATCATTCCTGACCAGCATCGCTTCATTGCGCCGCACCGACCTGCGCGATCAGATTCACCGCATTCAAGTGCCGGTGATGGGAATGTTCGGTGACCGCGATAACATTGTCCATCCCAATCAGTGGAAGGCCCTGCAAAAGGGGTTGCCCTCGGCGCGTATCGAACGTTACCCCAACGCAGGTCATTTCATCATGCTGGATGAACCGCGCTCGTTCATGCTTACCCTAAGGGATTTTCTGGATAGTACTTCCTCTAATTCCACCCCATGAAACCAACTTCAGTGTTCACCTATTCCCCTGCGCTAGCAGATCTTGTTGTGGAAGGATTGACCGAAATTCTCGGTGAAGAGGGTTTTGAGAGCCTGTTGGCATCCCTTCCGGCCGATCAAGCTCCTTTCCATATAGGTCATCTGAACCAAAGATTGGTGGAGCGCTATGGAGTTCAATCGGCGGCGGGGATTTTGGTGCGGGCCGGGAGGGCGGCTTTTGTGCGGATGCTTCTCACATTTGCGGCTGATGTGGGCTTCGAAGACCAGCAATTCCGCCTGCTCGCCCCGCGCCGCAAAATGCTGATTGCCATACAGCGCCTGGCAGACTGGCTGCGATTGCAGGGCGGTGGCGAATTTGAGGTCGGCAGTGCGGGTGATTATTGGCAATGGCTTGCTCGGGCGGATATCGAAGGGCAAAATGACGCGGGGTTGGGTATGGCTTGCCCCTTTCTGGTGGGAATGCTGCAAGAATTGACTTACTGGGCGAGCAGCGGTCGCGTTCACCCCATCCACGAGAGACCACACCCGCAGGGCTGCCTGTTGGAAGTCGAGCAGAAACCGCTGGATTGAGAGGGTTGGATGCTGAAAATCATTGTACAGTGTCCCCGCTATTTGGAACCTTTCAATGAGCGCGCCCGTGATTTAAGAATTGTCAACAAACCATTGTGGCTGCAACAGCGGGACGTGCTGGCGCCTTACACCACCCGCGAACTGGAACTGCCTCCTGAAGCGCGACTGCCACAGACCCGTGAACCTTGCATCGTTTACCGCGACAATTTGTTTTTCGACGAAGGTTTCATGCAGGCTTTCATGCAGGAAGCTATGCGCCGGCCTTACCCCTCACGGGCGGCCTTGTCCATCCATGATCCCGCCTTTCGCGAACATTGTTTACCGCTTTCTGCGTCCTATACTCCGATGGGGGACATTTATCTGGCGGATTTGTGGTATTACCCGCACGGCCCGGAGCCAAGCGCCGAACCGCTGGTAGTGGATTTGCAGGCGCGCGAGATCGGCTATTATCATGTGCCAACCTACATGGCGAGCCAATCGGGCGATCTGGTCTATCAGGTACCGCTACGCAGCCTGATTGCAATTGACTCATGGGTGCATATTTTCATTGCGGACACGGTTTTTGGCCTGTTCGGACGCGGAGCGCGCTTTGAAGACCGCCTCAATCGCGATCTGTTTTTCAAACTCAGCATTCTGTCAGCCGCTTTGTATGAGGGCAAACAGGTTTTGGAATGTTCCAAACTCGTACGGGTAGGGCGCAACTGTTCGATTGATCCAACCGCCATCATTCACGGCCCCACCACCATTGGTGATAATGTCACCGTCGGGGCAGGGGCGGTGATTGAAAACTGCATCATCGGCGATAATGTCAATGTTTCGCAGGGCTGCCAACTGATGCTATCGGTGGTGGGGGATGGCACATTTTTGCCGTTTCGGGCCTCGCTGTTTATGACGACCATCATGGATAACAGCATGGTCGCTCAAAATACCTGCTTGCAGATGTGCGTGGTCGGACGCAACACCTTCATCGGGGCTGGCTCTACCTTTACAGACTATAACCTGATTCCCTCTCCCATTCGGGCGCGTGACGCTCATGGTCAATTACGGCCCTCCAACCGGCCGGTTCTGGGAGGGTGTGTGGGTCACAACTGCCGGATTGGGGCCGGGATGATCGTTTATCCGGCGCGAATGATTGAATCGGATGTGATTTTATTCGCTTCCAAAGAGCGGCGGGTGATTGATCGCGACATCCGTTATGAAGACAGCGATCATCACCGTCTGAAAGACGGCCACCTTCACCCGCGCCTGTATCCGCGCCCCGGTGAAGCGGGCGGCGAAAGCTGGTGAGCGGCGTTTCAATCCTTACAACTCCCTAACCAAGCCGCCTTTGGAGGGGTATTTTGGTTGCCAGAAATGGCGGTTTTGCGTAAGATTAAGTGTTGTATTCCCTTTTCCACCGTCTGGTTCCCCGGCTGGGCGGAATGGGTCACGCAAGATGCTCCGGGGGAAAGCCCATGCCTGATCTCTTGAGGGAGGCACCCATGAGTAAAGCCCGCCTGTTGATTGTGGAAGATGATGTAGATATTTCCAATATGCTGCGCATTTATTTCTCCTCGCAGGGCTATGATGTGGATATTGCCCCGCGCGGCTCGGATGCGCTGGAAAAGACCCGTCAAGTCATGCCGCATTTACTGATTCTGGACATCATGTTGCCAGATATTGACGGTTATGAGGTTTGCCGGGTGCTGCGCACCAATACCCGTACCAGTCACATCCCGGTACTCTTTCTGACCCAGAAGGATGAGCGGAGCGACAAGCTCAAAGGTCTGGAACTGGGAGCGGATGATTACATTACCAAACCATTTGATATTGAAGAGCTGAAGCTGCGTGTCCAGAATGCTTTGGCGCGTTCCGAAAGGGAAAGTCTGACCGATCCGCAGACCGGTCTGCCATCCGGGCGGCTGATCGAGGATCAATTGCGTAAACTGATTCGCCAGAACGACTGGGCATTTCTGGATATCCGCATCAATCATTTTGAACCGTTCAAGGATGTATACGGCTTCATTGCCGGGAATGATGTGCTGCGTTTTACCGCCATGCTCATGGGAGAAGTGGTGGATGAACTGGGCACGCCTAATGACTTTATCGGTCACGTGGGCGGCGATAACTTTGTGATTTCTACGACGGCTCAGGCAGGAGCAGCCCTCAAAGCCCGCCTGAAGGCCCGCTTCAAGGAAGAAGTGCTTTCGCATTACAACTTCTTAGACCGCCAGCAGGGTTTTGTGCTGGCGCCCGGCAAAGGCGGAGAAATGACACCGACCCCCTTCATGACGCTGGCGGTTGGGTTGGTTTCACCTCTCACCCATCCATTTGCCGACATCCGCGAAATCACCGAGATTGCTGCTGAGGAACGCCGTCGCGATTCCGTTTAATTTTCGGTTGGGATACCCGCATGGTGTTTGAAAACCCGCTCATTCTTGGTCTTGCACTGGCAGGCAGCGGTTTGCTTTTTTGGCTTGCCGCCGCCGGCCTGATTCGCTGGGTATCCCGTTTCCCCCGTCCTATCTCTGGGGTTTCACGGCTTAAAGAAACAGACAATCCAAACGCCGAGCCAATCCTGATCGTTGAAGCCGGCGGAAGGCTGGCCTGGATGAACGCTACCGCGCGGCAGTTATTCGGCTTGAATGAGGGGGAATCGGCCAATCTGGAATGGATGTCACGAAAAACCCGCCCGGCAAACGGCTTAATGAATTTATGTGCCTCGGATGGTCAAACCCGTTTGATCATCGAAGGCAAGGCAGTAGAAGCCAGCTCCCAGCGTTTGCCGTTCGGTCAACCGGAATGGAGATTGATTACTTTTCGCTCTGCCGAAAGCAGCGGTGTGATCGGCACGGCTCAAACCGGTCTGCTGCCAGCCCAGACCCTGCAGGTATTTCTTGATTTGACTCAGGCTATGGCTGCCAGTTTGGATGTGGAGCAGACCCTATTTTCCATCCTCGATAATCTGGACCGTCTGGTGCCGGCTGATCTGCGCGAAATTAATTTGTACGATGAAGGCAGCCAAACGTTCACTCCCTATCGGATGCTGGCAGTGGCGGAAGGTGACCGCACGCTGCTGCTCGCCAGTGAACGCTACGGTCAAGCAGAAGGTCTTTCGGGAGTCATTGCCGCTTCGCGTCAACCTTTGCTGATTGCAGATTTGGAAAAAGTCACCGAATTCAGCACGGTGATTGACCGGCGGAAGTATCCCGTACGTTCGTTTCTGGGAGTGCCGTTGGTGGTGGGCGAACAATTAATCGGCACGCTCGAGATGGCTTCCTTTGCAGCGGATGCCTTTCAACCACAAGACCGTGATCTGTTGACTTTGATCTCCGGTCAGGTGGCAGTTGCCATTCACAATGCTCTCCTGTATCGTCAGGAACAGCGCCGCACGGCTGAACTGAACGGTCTGGCTCAATTGGCGCAGGCATTCAGTTCTGTGCGGGATACGCGCGGGCTGTTCGAGCGTTTGGTCAGCGCCATTCAACCGTTGGTGCGCGTACAAATCCTTGGATTCCTGCTTTACAACGAAGCCACCCGAACGCTTCAAGCCCAGGTTCCGTTTTCCGGCATCCCGGAACAATTTTTGGAAATGTACCGTATTCCGGTACCTGCCGGAAGCCTTCTGGAAACTGCCTTGCTGGCTCAGGATGTGCTGATCAGTGATCATGCTGCAGAAGATGACCGCTGGATTGAGTTGGGTTTACAGCCCATTGCCATTGCCGCCGGCTTACGCGATACTGTCATGATGCCTCTGACCGTCAGCGGGCGGGTGTTGGGCTATCTGCAGGCTGCCAATCATGTGCAGGAAGGCAGCAGTTTCAATCAGGATGAATTGCATTTGTTGATGATCGTTGCCAATCAGGTTGCGCCGATTATTGATAATGCCGCCCTGCTGCAGCAATCCCGCCTGCGCGCCCAGCGGGCTGAGGGCTTAAGGCGGATTGCCAGTTTGTCCAGCTCAGCGGCCACTCTGGATGAGATTCTCAAGTTTTCGCTGCAAGAACTGGTGCGCCTGTTGCAGGCAGATTTGGCTGCTGTGTTTCTGATGGATCAAAACCGGGTTGTCTTGCAGTTGCACCGTCCTTCTCACTACGGTGAAGTTGGCGAGTTCCCGGAGCGTTTGACCCGTCTATTGGCGGAGGATGTCCAATTTCCGTTCACATCGGCCGGCAGTCAGCACATTATTCAATTGAATCAGTCCCTAGAGGAAAAGCCGATTGTCCCGTTCTACCAACAGTTGATACAGGCGTGGAAAATTGAATCATTGATTGTCGTGCCTTTGGTCGTGCGGGATGAGGGCATCGGGGAAATTTGGATTGCCAGCCACCAGCCCAACTTTTTTGACCCCGGTGATGTTCAACTGATGGCAACAGCCGCCGGCCAACTGGCGGGTGTAGTGGAACGAAGCTACCTGCTGATGCAGACGGATGAAACCCTGCGCCGGCGGGTGGAGCAGATGACCTCGCTAACGCGCATTACGCGAGAGTTGAGCACCTCGCTGGATTTGAAGTACCTGCTGCAATTGGTGTACGATGAGGCATTGCGCACGACCCGCGCCGATTGCGGTACCATCCTCTTTTTTGAACTCGATCAACCGCAGGAGGCGGCCCCTCAAATTCGTTTTTGGGTGGGTGATCCGCCTTCCCCCCAACTTTCTTCCATCGAATTGCAGGTGATTGCCAGTGGCATGGGATATGTGCTGCGCGACATGCAAAACCCCGATTTTGACTTGCCGCACGAGGGGATTCAGTCGGCGCTGCTGGTACCAATTTATTATCAAGAACGGGCTGGCGGATTGATTTGCCTGCACAGTTTTGAGGCCGAGCATTTCGATGAGTCGGCAATGGATATTGCCCAATCGCTGGCAGCCCAGGCAACCATTGCCCTTTCCAATGCGGTGCATTACGAGGAGCAAGCCCGCCGCGGCACATTGCTCAAGCGCCAGCTGGACACTCTTGGGGAGCTGTATCAGGTTTCGCGCTTCCTGCGTCCCAATCAACCTTTGGAGCAGGCCTTGGAAGCCATCGCCGAAGCGATTGTGGATGCTACTCCATTTCGGGCAGTGTTGATCAGTGTGTATGACCCGGCTGGTAACTGCCTGCACCGGATTGCCCAGAAGGGCATATCTCCTGATATGTGGGAGGAATTGCGCTCGCGGGTGCAGCCATGGCGCGGCATCATGCAATTATGCCAGCCGGAGTATCGTGTGGGGGATTTGTACTTCATCCCTGCCGATAAGCAGCCGTTGGTGCCGGAGGAAGTTCACACCATTACCGTATTGCCCAGCAGTGAACAGCAGGCCGAGTACTTGTGGAACGCGGATGACTTTTTGCTGGCGCCGTTGTACGACTCGAATGGCGAACCGCTGGGTTTGATCAGCGTGGATGATCCGCGCGATGCCCGCCGGCCGGACCGTCCCACACTGGATGCGGTAGAAATTTTCGCGTTGCAGGCGGCCCTGCTGATTGAAAATCACCGCCATTTTGAAACAACCCAAACCCAATTAAGACATCTCCTGGAAGAGAATCAACTATTACGCAGGTCGGACGAGGCTGCCCGCCAGCAAATTCCGCAATTGCTGCATCGTCAGGTGGAAGATATGGTTGAAATCCGCCGGCTGTTCCGGCAGGTGGAGCGGGTGCGGGCTGGTTTGGAAATTGCTGCGCAGGCCAGTTTGCAGCAGGATACTCGTGCTGCACTGGTCAGCATGGGGCGGGCGCTGCTCGAACATTTTGCGCTGCAAACCGCCTTAGTCGCTGAGGGTGACGCTTCGGGGGCGCGGTTGGTTGAGGTGATCGGCGAAATTCCACCCGGCAGCAATCCGGAAGCGTTATTTGGTCAGCGGAATCCGCTGCGTCAGGCATTAGCGGACGGTCATCTCATCCTTTCACCGCAGGTGGAAGAGGACAACCTGTGGCGTGGAACTCCCTTGTTGAACGGACTGGGCAGCCGCAGTTTTGCTGTTTTCCCCTTTGAAATTTCCACCGAACGCCGTGCCGCAGTGATGGTATGCGGCAGCGAACCGATGGAAGCTTTTGAAACCGAGGATGTTCAGGTCTATGAACAACTCTGCCGGCAGGTGAGCATCAGCCTGCAAAACCTTGAGTTGCTCGCCGAAACTCGCCGGCGGCTGGGAGATGTCAATCTGCTGCTCGAATTCAGCCGCAAACTGGGCAGTCTGGATACAGACAGCATTCTGCAAAGCTTGCTGGAAAGCGCTTTACAGGTACTGCCCTCTGCCGATGCGGGCTGGGTTGGGCTGATCGAGGAAAGCGGTGGCTGGATTACGCCGGTTCATGCGCGTGGATACAGCGATGCGGATGCATTGCTGCAAATTCGATACGATCCGGAACGGATGCCGCCTTCGCTGCCGGTGCGGGTTGCTCAATCCGGAAATCCGTTGCGGGTGAACGAGATTCACTTTGCCGAAGACTACAACCTTTCTGCTGATGATTTGATCCGCTATCAGAAAGCCACGCGCACAAAACTGCCCATATCGGTGTTAGCCTTACCCATTCGTCTTGCTGAACGGTGCATGGGCGTGCTGGTGTTGGAAAATTTCGATCAGGCTGAGGCTTTCAGTGCCGAACATGAAAGTCTGGCGCTCTCCCTCGCACAGCAAACTGCATTGGCGCTGGAAAATGCGCGGCTGTTCTGCTCGATTCAACAGCGTACGGCGCAGTTACAGGCTTTGACCCAGGTTTCTTCGACGATTACTTCCAGCCTGCAACGAGACACGTTAATTGCCAGCCTGTTGGAGCAGCTGCAAAGAGTGGTGCCATTCGATACGGCAACGCTCTGGCTGCGCAGAGGAGAATGGATTGAGGTTGCTGCGGCGCAAGGATTTGACGATGATCAAGCCCGCATCGGGTTGACGGCGCGGGTCGAGGATAGCCTCCTGTTTCAGGAAATGAGTCGTTCAGGGGTGGCAATTTCGGTGCCGGATGTCCGCGCCGATACCCGTTTTACGCGTCTGCTGGTGCCAGAGTATCTTTCATGGCTGGGCATACCCCTTGTTGCAAAATCCGAATTGATCGGCGTGATTGCGCTGGAAAAACGAGATGCCAATTTTTATGCTGAGGACTACATTCAGGCGGCTATGACTTTTGCCGGGCAGGCGGCGGTGGCTTTGGAAAATGCGCGCCTGTTTGAGGAAAGCCAGCGCCGGGCTGCTGAATTGGATCAACGCTCCAGCCGTTTGGCGTTGCTCAACCGTTTCTCGGCTGATTTGGGCGCATCGCTGGAAGTGCTCCCTATTTTGCAGTTAACTTGTGAACGGCTGGCCGATGCGTTGGATGTTTCGCGGGTCGGGGCAGTGTTGATCGGTGAGCGAGATGAGTTGTTGCTGGTAACCGAAACCCCGCCGGCCGAGGACAACCTCCCGCTCTCCCTGCCGATCATTCCGCTCATCCAGCAGCTGCGCGATTCGCAGGGAGTTTTCAACACTGAAAATGTAGAAGAAGAAGCAGAGTTGGCTGAGTGGCGGGCGGCGTTCCTGGATAGCCGCAAGGTGCGCGCGCTGGTCATCATCCCCCTGATCAGCGGTCAGGAAATCTCCGGTTGGTTGCTGCTGCAAACCGGGCAGAAAAAGCGCTTCACCGCTCAGGAAATCGAATTGGTGCGGACGATCAGCAATCAGGCGGCAATTGCCTTGCAAAATGCGCGCCGATTTGAGGAAATCCGCACCCTCAAAGAGGATTTGGAGCGGCGCGTCGAGGAGCGCACCGCGGCGCTGACTCGGGAACATCACAAGTCCCAGACGATGCTCAAAGTGACCACCGAGCTTTCGGCCAGCCTGGATATTCATCAAGTGCTCAGCCGTTCTCTGAGCGTGTTAAATGAGGCCCTTGATATTGATGAAAGCCTGATCATCCGCGATGCCGGGCGGGTGGTTGTTCAGGCTGGTAAACATCTGGAAAGTTCGACTTCGGCGGAAGGACATACCATCGAACACCAGATTCACCAGTACCTGATGCGGGTCAGAAAACCGCTCTGGATTGAGGATGTCCATCTGGATCCGCGCTGGCAGATTGATCCGGCTCATCCGCTGGCCTACCACAGTGCAGCAGCCATACCCTTGATTTTAGGCGAAGAGTCTCTGGGTACGTTGATGCTGCTGCATCGGGAGAAGGGTCATTTTCAAGCGGAGCAAGCCGGTCTGTTGGAAGGCATTGCCCGACAGATTGCGATCACCCTCAACAATGCCGAATTGTTTGGTTTGATTCGCGATCAGGCCGAGAATCTGGGCGCCATGCTGCGTGACCAGCAAATCGAAGCATCCCGCTCGCGCGGTATTCTGGAAGCCGTGGCGGATGGCGTCATTGTCACGGATGTCCGGCAGACCATTTCGCTGTTCAATGTTTCTGCCGAAGCCATTCTGGAAGTGAACGCCAGCAAGGTCATTGGCAAGCCATTGCAGCAGATTGCGCCTTCCTTCGAAGGAACCGGCAGTCAGTGGATGAGCGTGATTCAGCGCTGGTCGGAGGGAAATTATCCATCTGCCGGGGAAGCCTATGCCGAGCAGATTGCCCTTGCCAATGGACGGGTGGTCGCCCTCCATCTGGCGCCGGTCATCTGGCGGAATGAGTTTCTCGGTACAGTCTCTATCTTGCGTGACATGACCCATCAGGTGCAAGTCGAGCGCTTGAAATCCGAGTTCATTGCCAATGTTTCCCATGAACTGCGCACACCGTTGACTTCGATCAAAGGCTATACCGATATTTTATTGATGGGCGCCGGCGGGGAATTAACCGATAAACAGATTCATTTCATTGAAATTTTACGGGAAAACGCGGAGCGACTCACCATTCTGGTCAATGATTTGCTGGATGTATCGCGCATTCAATCTGGCAAGGTGATGTTGGAGGCACAACCGCTGGATTTGCCTGCGCTGGCACAAGAAATTTTGGGCGAAATGCGTCAGCGCTCCATAGAAACCGGCAAACCGATGCAGTTCTCGCTGGAAGCGCCCAACTCATTCCCCTTTGCGCGCGGTGACCGGGAACGCACGCTGCAAGTTTTACGCAGTCTGGTCAGCAATGGCTTTAATTACACTCCTGAAAATGGACGGGTTATCGTGCGGCTTTCCGCTCATGAACATGAGGTGCAGGTGGATGTGATAGACAACGGCATTGGTATCCCCCCGAAAGACCACGCTCGCATTTTTGACCGTTTTTATCGCGGTGAAAGTCCGTTGGTAATGGCGACGCCCGGTACCGGACTGGGGCTTGCGCTTTCCAAAATTCTGGTTGAAATGCAGGAAGGCCGTATCTGGTTTTCTTCCACCGGGGTACCCGGTGAGGGCAGTGTATTTTCCTTTACTCTGCCAATCTATCCTCTGGAAGGTTGAGTGGAAATGGCGAAAATCTTAGTGGCTGAGGATGAAAAAGATATTCGCGACTTGCTTTCGTTCACTTTACAATTTGCCGGTCATACGGTCATTACCGTGACCAACGGCGAAGAAGCCTGGCAGGCGGCTGCCAACATCATGCCGGATATGATTTTGATGGATGTACGCATGCCACGCATGACCGGTTATGAAGCCTGTCAGCGCATCAAAGCCGATCCGCAAACCGCTCACATCCCGGTGGTTTTTCTTTCCGCCAAAGGACAGGAAGCCGAGATCCAACAAGGCCTTCAAGCCGGCGCCAGCGAGTACCTGCTGAAACCATTTGCGCCGGATGAATTGACCCGCCGAGTGGCGGAGTTACTGGAACGTTTTACCCAAAAGAAGTCATCATGAGCGCGATTCTGATCGAGCAGGATATCATCCATTACGAGGTGCTGGGACGCGGCCGGCCGATCCTCTTTTTGCATTCGTGGGTCGGTTCGTGGCGTTACTGGATACCGATGATGCAGGCGGCTTCGGTCGGCTACCGAGCTTACGCGCTCGATCTGTACGGTTTCGGCGACAGCGCCAAAAATCGACAGTATTCTCTGGCAGCCCAAGCCGGACTGATCGAGGCTTTTTTGGATAAATTGGGCATTGGCCGCGTAGCCATTGTCGGGCATGGGTTAGGGGCTTTGGTGGGTTTACTGTTTGCCCTGCGCCATCCGGGGGTGGTTGATCGTGTCATGGCGGTAGGCTTCCCGTTGGAGGAAACCATGATCAGCGGGCGGCTGCGTAACACCGCGCCGGTGGATCTTGCGGAGAGTTTGCTGGGTAAAACACCCCTAGGGGAACCGGTTACGACCGATGCCGCCAAAACCGATCCTACAGCCATTGAAGGTTCGCTCAGCGATGTGACGCTGCAATATGCGGGCGGGTTGTGGGCAAAATTAGACACAGCCTGTCTTCTGGTGCATGGAAACCGCGACTGGCTGGTACAGCCACCGCGGCTGGATCAGATTGAAAAACTGCCGGAACACGCCCACCTGATCCAGTTTGATGAAGGCAGTCATTTTGTGATGCTGGACGACAGCAGTAAATTCAACCGACTGATGAACGATTTTCTCAGTCTGCCTTCAGGTGAAAGCCCGCAGCAATTACAGTTAAAGGAAGAGTGGAAGCGCCGCGTACGGTGAATCAGGGGTGGCTTTGAGACAGGAGCGGCTTGACCTGTTCCTGAAAGGTTTTCAGACAGCGTTCACGCGCCGCGTACGTTTCGGCAGCACAGGAGAAAATGACATAATCCACCCCTGCCTGTTGATATTGGCACAACTGATCGGCTATTTGATCGGGATTGCCACTGAATGGCTGATGGGCTTGGGGCTCGGTGGAGAACACAAGCCGGGCGCGCATACACACTGTAAACGGGCGGTTGAGCAGCAATCGGCGCACCGAGTCGAGGGCCGAGCGAATCTGCTCGATCGGTTGGGTGTTGGGATGCCAGCCATCGGCGTAATAAACTGCTCGTTTGAGCGCGATGGGTGAGTCACCGGCAACCCAGATTGGCGGCCCGCCGGGTTGAATGGGGGGCGGTGAAAGGACGACCTTTTCGAAACGGTAATAAGTGCCGTTGAAAGAGATCACTTTCCCGCCCCGCCACAGCGTACGCAGCGCCTTCAAGGCTTCGTCCATGCGCTTGCCGCGGTTGTGAAAATTGTAACCCAGATTGGCATATTCTCCTTTCGACCAGCCAATCCCGGCCGCCAGAATTACCCGTCCACCGCTGAGGGCATCCAGCGTGGCCAGTTCTTTTCCGACTTCGAGGGGGTTGCGCTGGGGCAAGACCAGCGCCGAAATTCCCAACCGAATCCGGCGGGTGCTGGCAGCCAGATAACTGAGGGTGGTGATGGCTTCGAAGATATGGCCGAATCGCTCGGCATCGGACTGGGGCAGCGCCAGATGATCCGTCACCCAGATTGAGTCGAAACCCAGTTCTTCGGCGGCCAGCGCCGTGTCCACAATGCTCAGCCGGGTTGCATCTTTGCCGTAAGTTGGCAGGACGACGCCAAACTTCATGATTTAGAAACCGTAAATATCGCGGTATTTGCTGTTCAGGTAACGGATATACGGCTGCGGGTCAATTTTCGAGCCGGTAACTTTCTGTACCAGTTCCTGCGGTTCGTACTTTGAACCGTGCCGGTGGATTTTCTCGCGCAGCCAGCCCAGCAGCGCCGAGAACTCGCCGCGCTCGATCTGTTCTTCCAGATCGGGGATGTCCTGCTGGATTTTTTCCCACAATTGCACCGAGATCAGATTGCCCAGCGCATAGGTGGGGAAATAGCCGATCATCCCGCCCGACCAGTGAATATCCTGCAAAACACCCATGCGGTCATTGGGCGGGGTGATGCCCAGGTATTCTTGCATGCGTGTGTTCCAGGCTTCCGGCAGGTGTTTGACTTCCAGACTGCCCTCCATCAGGGCAATTTCCAGTTCAAGGCGCAGCATGATGTGAAGGTTGTAGGTGGCTTCGTCGGCCTCAACGCGGATGAAGGACGGCTCAACCTTATTGATGCCCTTATAAAAATCTTCCAAGCTGACATTGCCCAGTTGCTGTGGGAAGTACTCCTGGAGGCGCGGGTAGAAGAAGCGCCAGAAAGCCCGTGATCGCCCGACCAGATTTTCCCACATCCGCGATTGGGATTCGTGAACGGCCAATGAGGCTGCGCCACCCAGGGCGCTGCGGCGATAATTCCAGTCAATCCCCTGCTGGTAAAGGGCGTGACCGGTTTCGTGCATCGTGCCAAATAAGGCCGAGGGGAGTTGATCCTCAATGACGCGGGTGGTAATGCGCACATCACGGATGCCGAAACTGGTGGTAAAGGGGTGGGCAGAACGATCCTGCCGACCGGCCTGCCAGTCATAACCAAAACGGGTGGCCACCTCTACGCCAAAATCCCATTGCTTTTGCTCATCATACTTGAGATGCAGGAATGAATCATCCACCTGCGGGCGGGAAGCGATGGCCTGAATCAACTCAACCTGTTGAGGGCGTAGACGGGCAAAAATTTCCTTCACCTCGGCGGTTTTGAGGCCCGGCTCGAAGTCATCCAGAAGAGGATCGTACACATGATCGTAGGGAGCGAAGTAACTGGCATATTCGCGGCGCAGTTCGACAATTTTTTCCAGGTGCGGTTGGAACAGCGCAAAGTTCGATTCGCTGCGTGCCTGCACCCAGGCGCCCTGCGCCATTGTAGTGACGCGGGCATATTCGGCTACTTTTTCGGCAGGCACACGGGTTTGTTTATCATATTCCCGTTTAGCCAACTTAATCAGGCGGGCGTCGTCCGAATCGGGGTCTAGCGTTTGGGCATATGGCAGCAGTTCATCCAGTAATTTACCCATTTCTTCGGATGTGCCCATCTCGTGTATCAGACGCGAGAGCGTTGCCATTTGCTCTCCGCGTTCTTCAGCACCTTTGGGGGGCATGTAGGTCTGCTGATCCCAACCCATCAGCGCGCCAATCATCGAAAGATCCCAAAGGGTTGCCATTTTTTCTTTGAGGAGATTGATTTTTTCCTGCATGGGAGATCCTTTCGTCATAAAAATTTAGAGCGGGGATTGGTTTCCCCGCTCCATTCTACACAAAATTCAGGCAACTTTCCAGCGTAATGGCTCGCCTTTCAGGGCTGCCAACACTTCGGTGGCAATATCCTCGGCGGCGCGCACCTGCGCTTCCACCGTTTGAGCGCCGATGTGCGGTGTGCATACCACGCGCGGGTGGGAAACAAGGGGAGTAACGCCCGGCGGTTCGACGGCAAATACATCCAGCCCGGCCCCCGCCACTTTGCCCGATTCAAGCGCTGCCAGCAGGGCTTCTTCGTTAACAACCCCGCCGCGCGCCGCACAGATGAGGTACACCCCATCCTTCATCTTTGCAAAGGCTTCTGCGTTGATGAGGTTGCGGGTGCTGTCGTTGAGCGGAGTGTGAATGGAGATGATATCCGACTCCTCCAAAAGTTCATCGAGAGTGGAAGAACAACCGCAGCGCTGCTCGATTTCCTCGCGGGTGCGCAGCGGGTCGTAAGCGATGACATTCATCTCGAATGCGCCAGCTCGCTGTGCGACTGCTGAACCAATCCGCCCATAACCGATGATCCCCAGGGTTTTGCGCCACAATTCCCCGCCTTCCAGTTCTTTCTTCAGCCATTTTCCCTCTTTCATGCCGGCATTCGCGCGCGGAATCTCGCGCAGTACGGCCAGCATCAGGCCGATGGTCAATTCAGCCACAGCAATCGTGGTGGCCGTGGGAGAGTTGACCACGGTTACCCCTTTGGCTTTGGCGGCGGTGAGGTCAATGTTGTCCACGCCAACGCCAGCACGCCCGACCACTTTGAGATTTTTCCCCGCCTCGAAAATCGCCGGGGTCACTTTGGTGCGTCCGCGCACAATCAGGGCATCATATTCGCCGACGACTTGCAGTAGTTCCTCTGCCGAAATACCGGAGCGATTATCCACTGCGGCAAATTGCCTCAAAATCGCCTGCCCGTTTTCTTCCAATCCATCGGTCAGCAGCACTTTCCATTGACTCATGACAGATACTCCTTTTTTCCGTCGAAGATGGGATTCTGGGAATGCGGGGAGGGTTCCCCCCTGCCATTGTACCTTAAGTGATCCGGCAGATTGCGAATTTTGATGAAAATCATCCCGCTTTCCTGACGAATATCCCACTCGAAAAGGCTATTGATCAAGTTCTTCGATCAGTTTCAGGCAGGCATCATCGGTGGGGTTGGGCTGGTAGGCGGTGTTGAACCACGCTTGGAGGATTTCACGGGCAACCGCTTCGCTGGTCAGACGCAGGGAAAGACAAAGCACGTTGGCGTTGTTCCACAAACGCGCGCCGCGCGCCGTTTCGGCATCTACGCACAGCGCAGCCCGCACGCCGCGCACTTTGTTGGCTGCCAGGCTGACCCCCGTACCCGTCCAGCAAAACAAGATGCCTTCGTCAGCCTTGCCCTGTGCCACTTCCTCCGCTACGCGGCGTGCCATAATCGGCCAGGAATGCTGGGGCTGACCGGCGGGGTCATCGGGTTGGGGGCCGTGGTAGGTGACGGTATGCCCCCTGTTTTCCAATTCTCGCAGCACTACTCCAACGACATGGTGATATTCGTCGGCTGCAACCGAGTATTTCATGGGTGACCTCCTGTGTTAAAATTGCGCCTGATGAAATTGACCCTGCATTCTCGCCTTCTTCGGTCTGAACCGATGCGCCGCTGCCGCTTGAGCGAGTGCCGGGCAGCCTGCTGCGTGTACGGCGTTTGGCTGGACTGGGAAGAATGGCAGGAGATTCTGTTCTATGCGCCTTTAATCATACCGCATATGCCGCTGGGATTGAATGACCCGCAGGGTTGGATAGATGGCAGGGTCGAGGATGATCCCTTTACTCCCAGCCGGCGGGTGATTCACAGCCGAGTGCTGCCGGATGCCGGTCATTATGGGGGGACGGCCTGTGTTTTCTTGCGGGATGACCACAAATGTGCTCTTCAGGTGGCGGCGGAACAGGCCGGACTGCACCCGTGGCGCTTCAAACCATTTTACTGTATTCTGCACCCGTTGGATTTGACCGAAGATGGGCAGATCACACTGGATGAAGCGGAAGCGCTCCTGCAAGAACCGGGCTCGTGCCTGCGGCCGGCAGAGAAACCTCAACTGCTGATGGAAATCTTTGCTGAAGAGTTGCGCTATTTGCTTGGCAAGTCGGCTGAGTGAGGGGCATTACTGCCCTTCGCAAGCAGTTTTTATCAGGGCTTTCCACGCAAGGATTAACTTCGGCTGGTTTGTAGAGCTGGCTTGGTTGACTTCTTACTCCCCTTGTCCCAGTGAGTAAGCGCGCTGGCCCTCAAAGGTATAGAGGTGTTCGGTTTTGATGATTTGAAAACCGGCTTCGTGCAGCCGCCCGAGCAATTCCAAAATGCGGCGGTAATCTACTTCCTGCTCGGCGGTGAAGCGGCAGCGCCAGTGGTCGGTGCAAAACGTTTCCGGAAAACCGCCCGGAAAAACCTTCACCCCGCGATTGGTGATTAACCGCAGGGGAAGTTCGGCAGTTGCCAGCCCCGAAAGCCGCTCTCCCAGTACTTGCGGGTTACGGTTGGATTCATTCCAATCCAGAAAGACATCCACCCCCACCAGTTGTTTGCAGCAGGGCGGGGCGCTTTTCAAGGGCGGCATCTGAATGCCGCTGCTGTGAAAGCGGGCTGGGGGCAGAATTTGGGGCATTTCTCCCAGCCGCTCGATGACGGCCTGAGCAAAGTCCTGCGTGCCAACCCGCTTTTGACTGATGCCGATGCGGTAGATATCAATGGTGTGAATGCCGTCTTCGATGGTGCGCAACCAGGCATTGTGAATGCGCTCGGCTGGTTCGGCCAACCCCAGATGGACAAGCATCTGAACAGCAGCCTGCAGCAAGCCGGACGGATTGGCAATACCCTTGCCGGCAATATCCGGAGCCGAGCCGTGAATTGCCTCGAACATGGCAAAATCACGCCCGACATTGGCTGAGCCAGCCAGCCCAACGGATCCGGCCACCTGCGCGGCTACATCGGAGAGGATGTCGCCATACAAATTCGGTGTCACAATCACATCCAAAACTTCAGGCTGGGCGGCTACCCGCGCCGTGCCAATATCAATGATTTGGTGTTCGGCTTGAATGTCGGGATATTCTGCGGCGATTTCATTGAACAGACGGTGGAAAAGTCCGTCGGTAATTTTCATGATATTGTCTTTGGTCATGCAGGTTACTTTGCGGCGTCCGTAAGCGCGGGCGTATTCGAATGCGTAACGAATGATGCTTTCACTGCCGGGCAGGCTGATCAACTTGAGAACCTGCGTGACCTCGGCAGTTTGCTGATACTCAATTCCCCCGTACAAATCCTCCTCGTTTTCGCGGATGATGACCACATCCATGCCGGGAAAGGTGGAGGCGATGAAAGGCGCATAAGCTTTGCACGGGCGGATGTTGGCGAACAGGCCGAGCGATTTGCGCAAGGTGACATTGACGCTCTTGAAGCCGCTGCCCTGCGGAGTGGTCAGCGGCGCTTTGAGCAGCACGCGGTTGCGGCGGATGATCTCCCAAGCCGATTCGGGGATACCGGAACTGACTCCCTGACGGTAAATCTTTTCGCCGATTTCGATTTCGTCATAGTCCAGCGGCGTGTCAGCAGCCTCTAAGACAGCCAGCGCCGCTTTCATAATCTCCGGGCCGATGCCATCGCCGCGCGCAATTGTGATGCGTTTCTTTTCACCCATCCTTTATCCTCTTTGGCAAGAATTGTATGGTTCAATGATAACGGTTTTTGCGCAAAATTGCCAATTCAGTTAGCACTAGGACTTCATTCCATAACAGGGCTGATTTTTGCAGGTTGTTTGTAAGTCTGAAAAATTTAACTCCCCGTATAATTGGAGTATGAACCTTTTCAGGACAAAAAGGTTGATCCTTAATTGGTTTCTCGGGGGGGCGCTAGTCCTCCTGGCTGGGACGGTTTCCGCCTGCGCTGGCCGGGGGGTGCCCGGCTCGTGGCTGCTGACGCCGGTTGATCAGCCGGTGGTGATCAGCGCCACCTTGCCGCCGCTGCCGACCGAAACCGCAACTTCTCCGCAAACGCCCGAGCAGACGCCCGCCGAGATGGCGCAGGCAACCGAGAGCAGTCCCTCTCCTGAACCAACTTCGACCTTTACTGCCACAGCCAGCCCAACCCTGCAGCCAACCGAAGCCGGCACGCCAACCTTCGGGCCGAGCCCGACCCGAACGCGCACGCCGACTCGGACACGTTTTCCAACCCGCACCCCTACCCCCAGCCGTACCCCCACTGTAACCCAAACTCCAACCCCACCATTGGCTTTTATGCGCATTCAAAAGCCCGGCCCCTATTCCAAAGTATCTTCTCCCTTGCAGGTGGAAGCGCCGGTCACGCCGGGTGAGGATGGTTATGTGTATGTCGAGCTGATCGGCGAGGACGGGCGGGTGATCGTCCGTCAAGCTTTGGATTATCGCTCGTTCATCGGCCGTTATTTCTACATCAACCCGCAGGTGCCGTTTGAATTGAACACAGCGGCAGAGACGGCGCGGCTGGTTGTCCGTATCCAGGATCGCTTTCAGCGGCCGATTTACCTCTGCTCGGTAGAGGTGGTGCTGATGCGGCTGGGCCGCAATGAAATAACGGCGCCGCTGATTGTGCAGGAGCCGTATTTGGTGCGCTCTCCGCGTGAAGGCGCGGTGATCAGCGGGGGAGTGCTGCGGGTGATTGGGCTGGCGCGGCTGGTCAACGACCGCCCCCTAATTTTCGAGTTGATGGACGAAAGCGGTCAATTGGTCAGCAACGCTGTGTTGGAACATTCCCAGCCGTACGGCGACCTGAGTCATGTGCCGTTCGAGGTGTTCATTCCCTATTCGGTCGAGCGGGAAACGCCGGTTCGGCTGATCATCCGCCAGGAGTCGGCCACCCGCATTCCCGGCACGGTCTGGCTTTCCAGTCGGCTGTTGACGCTGCAGCCCTAGCAAACGGTTGCTTACTCGCCAATGATTTTGACCAGCACGCGCTTGCGACGGCGGCCGTCGAACTCGCCGTAAAAAATCTGCTCCCAAGGCCCAAAATCCAGTTTCCCATTGGTAACGGCAACCACCACTTCCCGTCCCATGATTTGTCGTTTGAGATGGGCATCGGCGTTGTCTTCTCCGGTGTTGTTGTGGCGGTACTGGTTGATCGGTTCGTGGGGGGCCAGTTGTTCCAGCCAGCGCTCGTAATCGTGGTGAAGACCCGACTCGTCGTCATTGATGAAAACCGAAGCAGTGATGTGCATGGCATTGACCAGACACAATCCTTCGCGGATGCCGCTTTCACGCAGGCATTCCTCTACCTGCGGGGTGATGTTGACAAATCCACGCCGGGTGGGGATGTTGAACCAGAGTTCTTTGCGGTAGGATTTCATCGGGTTGACCTTTCTATGGCATGTTCTTTCGCCGTTGCAGGAAGACTTCCTGAGCATTGATGGCCGGTTCGCCCTCGCCGGGTTTCAGCCGCTTGTAGGTTCCATCCGGATTCATCAAGCGGGCCTTGACATTATCCGTCAGATACAGGTTGAGGATGTCGTCGCGGATACCGCCAATCATGCGTTTGTCTTCGATTGGAAACAGTACTTCCACGCGCTGGTTGAGGTTGCGCGGCATCAGGTCTGCGCTGCCCATGTAAATTTCTTCCTCACCGTTGTTATGGAAGTAGTAGATGCGGCTGTGTTCCAAAAAGCGGCCGACAATGCTGATCACCCGGATGTTTTCACTCAAACCTTTGATGCCGGGTCTCAGGCAGCAGATACCGCGCACAATCAAATCCACCTTCACGCCGGCCTGCGAGGCGCGGTACAACCACTCGATGATCGGCTGATCCACCAGGGCGTTCATCTTGAAAATCAGGTGACCATTGCCGTACTTTTGCTGATGCTCGATTTCTCGGGCAATCATCATCTCGAATTGCTTGCGCAGATTAATCGGCGCGACCAGCAATTTGCGATAGTCTTCTTTCAGCGAATAGCCGGTCAGGTAGTTGAAGAGGTCGGTGGCATCCGCGGCAATCTCGTCATCGCAGGTGAACAGAGACAGGTCTTCGTAGACCAGGGCGGTAATGTGATTGTAGTTACCCGTGCCGAGATGGACATAGCGGCGGATGTGATCGCCCTCGCGCCGGACGACCAGCGCCACTTTGGAATGGGTCTTCAAACCCAGCAAGCCGTAGGTTACATGGACGCCCTCCTGTTCCAGTAAACGCGCCCAGCCGATGTTGCTTTCCTCGTCAAAGCGGGCTTTGAGTTCCACAAGTACGGCTACCTGCTTACCGTAATCGCGGCGGGCTTGCAGCAGCGCCTTGACCACCGGCGAATTGGAGCCGGTGCGGTACAGGGTTTGTTTGATCGCCAGCACACCGGGATCGCGGGCGGAAGTGCGCAGGAAATCAACCACGGGCGAGAATGAATCGTAGGGGTGATGCAGCAGGATGTTTTCCTGTTGAATAACGCTGAAGATGGCGTCTTCTTCCGCATCCGGACCAAAGCGCAGGTTGGGGGGAGTGTAAGGGACGAATGGACGGTCTTTCAGCTCGTGGCGCTCGATGCGGGTTAATTCCATGACGGCGCGTAAATTCAAGGGCTTTTCTAGGACGTAAACATCGTTGCGGTCTACTTGAAGGTTGGCAATCAGCATCTCCTTCAATGACTCTGGAATGTCTTTACGCACCATCAGGCGCACTACTTTGCCAAAGCGGCGCTTACGTACGCTTTCTTCGATGGTTTCCAGCAGATCGGCGGCTTCCAGTTCCTGAATTTCCATGTCCACATTGCGGGTCACATGGAAGAGATGAGCGCCGGTCACTTTCAGGCCGGGAAAGAGATCATCCAAATTGGCCTGAATGAGATCCTTCAACCAGATGAAGTAATGATGACGAGGCACGGTACCATCCTTGCGGACGCTGCCTGACGAGCGCTTGATGGGCACCAGCTGCGGCAGGGTATCCGGCACTTTGACGCGCGCAAAACGCTGTTGACCGTCTTTGCCTTCCAGCGTAATCGCAAGGTTGAGGCTGAGGTTGGAAATGTGCGGAAAAGGATGGGCCGGGTCGAACGCCAGCGGGGTCAGAACAGGAAAGACCGTTTCATGAAAGTAATCATCCGCAATTTGTTTCTGGCGGGGGGTCAGTTCCTGGTAGGTGCGGATGTGAATGCCGGTTTGTTCAAGTTCTGGCTGTAGTTTCTTGTTCCAGTATTCCCGCGCTTCGCTCATGATTTTTTGGGCGACTTTACGGATTTCCACCAGCTGCTGAGCAGCTGTCAATCCATCAATCGAGAGGTCTACCACGCCTTCATCGCGCTGCAGGATTAAGCCGCCCACCCTTACCATGAAAAATTCGTCCAGGTTGGAACCTAAAATGGCCAGAAATTTGACCCTTTCGAGGAGCGGGTTCGACTCATCCATGGCTTCTTCCAGTACTCGCCGCTGGAATTCGAGCATGCTCAACTCGCGATTGATATAAAGGGCGGGATTTTTGAGGTCAATTTCCTCAACGCCAGCGGAGATCATTTCGGGCATTTTGGATGGACTCGCTTTCTTTTTACCTTTGGCCATAGGTGATTTGACTCGTTTTACCCAATTTTGGATTTAGCCTTCTGCACAGATCAGGAAATGAGGCTGTAATGAGTGTATTTCCTATTATACTGAATCCCCCACCGCTTTGCTCACTGAGGTTAGACTCACCTGCAGTAGATCAATCAATTCCCGGCAACCTATCCTGCTTCTGGTGATAAACAGCAACCCGGTTACGACCATTTTCCTTGGCCTGATAGAGAGCTTTGTCGGCAGCGTCAACCAACTGATCGAGGCTGATGGGATTGCCGGGCTCAAAGCAGGCTACTCCCAGGCTGATGGTGATGGAGGCTTTCCCTTTGGGGGTTGGGATGCTGATGCTCTCGACTGCATGGCGTAACCGCTCGGCAATCAGGACGGCTTCTTTGGTGCAGGTTTCCGGTAGCAAGATGATAAATTCTTCTCCGCCAAACCGTCCAATCGTATCAAACACGCGCAAATTGCTGCGGCAGCGCTGTGCCAATGCCTGCAACATCTGATCACCAATCAGATGGCCAAAGGAGTCATTAACCCACTTGAAGTGATCAATGTCCAGCAAAATGATGGCCATGTTGCGGTCATAACGATGCGAGCGTTCCAATTCAGTTTGAGCCACATAATAAAAATGACGACGATTGAACACGCCGGTTAACGAGTCAGTGATGGCCAGTTCGTGCAATTTCTGTTCGGCCAGTTTCCTCTCGGTGATGTCCCGGAAAGAGAACAACCAACCGATTTGCTTACCTTCCAGACGGTAGGCAGTCATCCAACAATCCACGCTTACACCGGAATTCAGATCAACTGTAAGGGAGGTGTCTTCAATATCGTGTTGGATCAGATCTTCCACTACGGTAAGGAATGTGCTGGCATCAATCATTTTTTGGGACAGCATGTCCAGCGGATGATGATCAATCTGATTATGCCAGTTGGTGGGTAATTCAAACAATTCCACCAGTCGTTGGTTGTGAAGGATGACATTCAAATCCTGATCGAATACGACTAAACCGGAGGCTGAGGAGTCTACTGTGGCCTGTAAAAGGGCCATCGAGCGGCGCAGGTCAACTTCTACCTGTTTTTGTTCTGTGATGTTGTGAAGGGTGATGATATAACCGCTCAGTTCGCCGTTTTCCTGAACCAGACGATTGACTTTGACCTGATAGTACTGGATGGTGCCTTTGCCCGGCATAGAAATCTCTGTGATCTGAGTAGAACGGCCGACGCCGAAATCAGCCCAGTTTTCGGCCAGCGGCAATAGGCTGTTAATATCACGGGCGATCAGCGATTCGGGGGGAGCCGACAAGCACAGGTAGGCGGCTGGATTGGCGTCAACAACCCGCTTGCTGGCATCTACGACGATGACTGCATCGGCAAGGTTTTCAAAGAGAGTATCGCGGGCAATCGGCACAATATCCAGCAGGTGATGGCGAAACAGCGCCCAGGCTATGATGAGATTACTAACCCCAAACGTCAGCGGGACAAAATCGTGTAATTCGAGCGGTACCAAGCCCAGCACCGTGATAATGCTGGCCAACCACGGGATGACAATGCCGACCAGTAAAGTGCCTACCTGCAGGCGGAACAGACGTGGAGCGCCCAGGTACTTGACCACAAAAAACAAGGTACCGAGAACGATCAGCGTATAGGCATAAATGGTGTAAATCCCATACAGAGCGCCGTTCTGAAATTCCAGAGCGTAAAACAAATCCTTTTGAATAACCTGAGGATTGATTCGGAATAAGCCGTGGAAACCATCCGTCCAGATGAACGCCACCATCAGTCCGGCAAGGGCAAACAAAAACTTCCAGTTGAATCGCTTGAAAGGAATTTGACGGTAGTTGTAATCCAATGCAAAACCCAAATAAAAAACCGGTACCAATGAGGCGCCCAGAAACTGAACATTGTTCCAGAGCAGCGCCATTTCGAGGCGGTGGCTGAGGATTTGAAAAATGTAAGAAATGATCCACAGCGCTTCGGTAAATACCAAACCAACCAAAGCACGGGATGCCAAATCCTGCTTACGGGTAGTGGCTAGCCGCCCGACCCAAATGCATATCCCCGCTGAAATCAGATAGGGTAACAGGCCAATGATATGGCGTAGGATCATCAAGTTTCAGGAAAGTAATATTCTGGTAGATTAAATTATATGATACCTTATAAATGATACTTTTGGTTTAATGAAATTGCAAAGTTTCCTTGACATTCCCCTCCAAGTCGTTATAATGGTGTTATAAATACACTAATTAAGTGTTTTTCTTTTTCAGTTCAATTTGTGTAGATTTTACACGAAGGAGGCGAGATGAGCGAATTGCTTTCCAACCGATCCAAAGCGTTCGTAGATTATGTGGAGAAATGGCTGGCCGAGCGGCCGGTTTTACCGCTGGCTCATGCCGCACCCCATCCTGAGCGAGCTGCCATCCTGTCGGTGGACATGATCGAAGGCTTCTGCCATGTCGGCCCGCTGGCGAGCCCGCGCGTCGCGTCCATTGTTCAGCCGATCGTGGAGTTGTTCACGAAGGCCTGGCAACAGGGTATCCGACATATTCTGCTCAGCCAGGATGCGCATGAACCGGATGCGGTTGAATTCGGTTCATGGCCGCCGCACTGTGTGCGCGGCACACCTGAAGCCGAGACGGTGGCAGCCTTCAAAGCCCTGCCGTTTTACGATCAAATGGTCGTTCTGGAAAAGAATTCGATTTCCAGCGGGTTGAATACCGAACTAAATCGCTGGCTGGAAGACCATCCGCTGGTGGATACTTTTATCGTTGTGGGGGATTGTACAGACCTGTGTACCTATCAACTTGCCATGCACCTGCGGCTGGATGCCAATGCTCGCCAGCGTCACCGCCGTGTCATTGTTCCGGCCAATGCCGTTGAAACCTATCATCGCAGCATCGAGGTAGCCGAAGAGCAGGGCGGTCTGCCGCATGATGGGGATTTACTGCATGCCATCTTTCTCTACCACATGGCTCTCAATGGGATCGAGGTGGTTGCCCGCATTGAATAAGGGTACCCATAGACAGTTGAGCCAAACTCGGACTTCGGTTGAGCAGTTTTTTGTTCAACCGAAGTCCCTTATTCATAAATACCCGCTGCGCAGTCCCGATTTGACCATCTAGGGCGGTCGGCTTTTTGATATAATAAGGTACTTCGTGGAGGTGAAGTATGGATCAGAACAATCAAGAACGGTATGAAGACAGCGAGTTATATCGTATCCGCCATTCGCTGTCGCACATCATGGCGCAGGCAGTATTGGAAATGTTCCCGGAAGCCAAATACACCATCGGCCCGCCGGTGGATAACGGCTTTTACTACGATTTTGACCTGCCGCGCACGCTCACTCCCGAAGACCTGGAAAAAATCGAAAAACGCATGCGGCAGATTGTGGCCGGCAAATACGACTTTGTTCGGAAAGTGGTTAGCGCCGATGAAGCCCGCCGGATTTTTGCCAACCAACCCTACAAGCTGGAGTTGATCAATGACCTTGAACGCGGCGAGACCGACGAGCATGGTCAGCCGTTGGATGAGAAACCTGAAATTTCCATTTACACGCACGGAAATTTTGTGGACTTGTGTCGCGGCCCGCATGTGCAAAACACTTCTCAAATCAACCCCTCAGCCTTCAAACTGATGAGCGTGGCCGGGGCGTACTGGCGCGGCGATGAGAAAAATCCGCAGTTGCAGCGGATTTATGGAACCGCCTGGCGCACCAAAGAGGAACTGGATCGCTATCTGCAAATGCTGGAAGAGGCCAAAAAGCGTGATCACCGCAAACTGGGCAAGGATTTGGAAATTTTCATCTTCGACGATGAGGTCGGTCCCGGTTTGCCGCTCTGGCTGCCGCGTGGCGGGGTGATTATTGAAGAACTGGAAAAACTGGCCAAAGAAGTCGAAGAACAGGCAGGCTACCAACGGGTACGCACCCCTCACCTGACCAAAGAAGACCTGTTCCTGCGCAGCGGTCACCTGCCGTATTATGCTGAAAGTATGTACCCACCGATGGAACTGGAAGGCGTGCGCTACTATGTCAAACCAATGAATTGTCCTTTCCACCATAAGATCTATGCGGCCAAGCCGCGCAGTTACCGCGACCTGCCGATTCGACTGGCGGAATATGGCACCTGTTACCGCTATGAGAAAAGCGGCGAATTGTTTGGGCTGATGCGCGTGCGCTCGATGCAGATGAACGACGCTCACATTTACTGTTCGGAAGAACAGTTCGAGCAGGAATTTCTGGCGGTGGTGGAACTGTACTTAAAGTACTTTGCTCTGTTTGGCATTGAGAAGTATGTGATGCGCCTGAGCACCCATCACAAGCGTGGGTTGGGCAAGAAATATGTGGATAATGAACGGCTGTGGTTGAAGACCGAAGAAATGGTGCGCAATGCCATGCGGCATGGCGGCGTGCCGTTTGTGGAAGCCGCCGATGAGGCAGCCTTTTACGGCCCAAAGATTGACGTTCAAATTTGGAGCGCTATCGGGCGGGAATTCACGCTGGCTACGAATCAAGTGGATTTTGCCGTACCGGAGCGGTTCAACCTGACGTTTGTCAATCGTCACGGTGAGGAAGAGACACCGCTTTGCATTCACCGTGCGCCGCTCAGCACGCATGAGCGCATGGTTGGCTTTTTGCTGGAACATTACGCGGGCAACTTCCCGGTCTGGCTCTCGCCTGAACAGGTGCGCATCATCCCGATTACTGACTCGCACAATGAGTATGCCCGCCAGCTGGAGCAGGAAATGCGCGCGGCTGGCATTCGAGCCGAGGCGGATTTGGGACAGGACCGCATGAATGCCAAGATTCGCTCCGCACAGCTGCTTAAGATTCCGTATATGGCTGTGGTCGGAGATCAGGAAGTCAGCAGCCGGACGATTGCCCTGCGCCGCCGCGATGGCAGTCGCCAAAACGATCTTCCGGTACAGGCTTTCATCAAGCAGGTCAAGGAGCGCATCCGCACCCGCTCGGCAGAATTATGAGTCGTTTTGGCGGAATTGAAAGGTTGAATTGGTTGACATCCATTTCAACCTGTGCTAATATTCTGCTCCAGAACAATTGAATTAGCCCCCAAAAGGCGCTCTTATCCAGAGAGGTGGAGGGACCGGCCCTGTGAAACCTCGACAACCTGAAAACCCGAAAGCAAGCGGTGGGTTTTCAAGGTGCCAAGTCCGGCAGAAAGAATTCTGGAAGATGAGAGGGCACTTCTTTCGTGATAGAAAGTTGCCCCTTGAGGCCAGAAGGGGCAACTTTATTTTACAGGAGGAACAAACACAGAATGAACACGACTTTCATGAACTCGCCGCGTTACCTGTTCACCTCTGAATCGGTAACAGAGGGACACCCGGATAAGTTATGCGATCAGGTCAGTGATGCGGTACTGGATGCCTGCCTTGAGCAGGACCCCTATTCGCGTGTGGCGTGTGAAGCGGCAACCAAAACCGGCTTCGTGCTGATCTTTGGTGAAATTACCACCCGCGCACAAATCAATTTCGACGAGCTGGTGCGCCGAGTGGTCAATGAAATCGGTTATGACAGCAGCGAAAAAGGTTTTGACGGGAATACCTGCGCTGTTCAGGTGGCCATCTCCAAGCAATCCGGCGATATTGCCATGGGAGTGGACAAAGCCCTCGAAGCCAAGACAGGCGCCATGACCGAGCGTGAAATTGAGGCGGTCGGTGCGGGCGATCAGGGCATGATGTTTGGTTACGCCTGCAATGAGACCCCCACACTGATGCCCATGCCCATCTATCTGGCGCACAAACTGACCCGCCGGCTGGCGGAAGTGCGTAAAAACGGTACTCTGCCGTGGCTGCGCCCGGATGGCAAATCTCAGGTGACGATTGAATATCGTTTCGGCCGTCCTTACCGCGTGGATACCGTGCTAATCAGCACGCAGCACGCTCCGGAAATTTCGCAGGAAGAAATCTATGAGGCTATCACGAAGCATGTCATCTATCCAGTGCTTCCGCCGGACATGGTGGATGATCGCTTGAAAATTTACGTCAACCCCACCGGTCGTTTTGTGATCGGCGGCCCGATGGGCGATTCCGGCTTGACCGGGCGTAAGATCATCGTAGATACCTATGGCGGCATGGGGCGGCATGGCGGCGGCGCATTCTCCGGCAAAGACCCGACCAAAGTGGACCGCTCGGCGGCATACGCAGCCCGCTGGGTAGCCAAGAACATTGTTGCCGCCGGTTTGGCGGAACGCGTTGAAATCCAGGTGGCGTATGCCATCGGGGTTGCCCGCCCGTTGAGCATCAATGTAGAAACTTTTGGTACCGGCACAATTCCGGACGAGGAAATTGCCCAGTTGATCAGCGAGCATTTCGACCTACGGCCTGGCGCCATCCTGCGCGATCTCGATCTGCGCCGGCCGATCTACCGCCAGTTAGCGGCCTATGGTCACTTTGGGCGGGATGATTTGGACCTGACCTGGGAACGCACCAACAAAGTTGAAGAATTAAAGCAGGCCGTTGCCGCCAAACTGGCTGCTGCGGCAGATTAAGTCGCTTGCCCGGCAGAAATGCAACCACCCGCCAGAGATGGCGGGTGGTTTTTTTTTATTTTTCGGCTGGAGGAGCAGTTGAGCCGTAATCCAGCACCTCGCGTACCTGCGAATTGGGCAAGGCAGGGGAGATGATGCCCTTTTCTTCGAGCGCATCAATCAAACGGGCAGCGCGGGTGTAGCCAATACGGAGGCGACGCTGCAGCATGGTAATCGAAGCGCGTCCTTCGCGGCGCACCAGTTCCATCGCCTCCTTCAAAAGTGGATCGCTGCCGCTTTCCTCATCGTCCCACAGGGGTGTCTGTTTGAGCGGGATACCGGTTGGCAGCAAATCTGCCGGGGCGGAGGCGGCGCTGTCCGTGCCGGATTTTTCGCGGAGAAGCGCAGCCTGCGTGCGCCAGTAGTCCACCAGTCGCTGAATCTCAACATCCGAGACGAAAACCCCCTGTAAACGCACCGGAGCAGCAGCATCCGGAGCCTGAAAGAGCATATCCCCGCGTCCCAGCAACCGTTCAGCGCCCGGTTGATCGAGAATCACGCGGCTGTCCACTGAGGACGCTACGGCAAAGGCAATCCGGGCGGGGAAATTCGCTTTGATCAGGCCGGTGACCACATCCACCGAAGGCCGCTGAGTGGCCAAAATCAGGTGAATGCCGGTGGCGCGCGCCAGTTGTGCCAGCCGGGTGATGGCGCGTTCGGTTTCGTCAGGGGCGAGCATCATCAGGTCGGCCAGTTCGTCAATTACGGCAACCAGATAGGGCAATGGCTCATTGGGGTGGCGGGTGTTGTAGTCCTGAATATTGCGCGCGCTGCTCTGCGAAAATTTGTGGTAGCGGGCATCCATCTCGCGTTGCAGCCATTGAAGCGCGCCGATTACCCGCTCAGTGTCAACGACAACCGGCGCCAGCAGGTGGGGGATACCGTTATAGCCGGTCAATTCGACCCGCTTGGGGTCCACCAGAATCAGGCGCATTTCTGCGGGGGTATTGTTGAGCAGCAGGCAGGTGAGGATGGAATTGACGCACACCGATTTGCCGGATCCGGTTGTACCGGCGATCAGCAAGTGCGGCATGGAGGCCAGGTCAACCGCCACCGGTTTTCCGGCAACATCCTTGCCGAGCGCAAAGCGCAGCACCGAGCGGATGCGTTTGAACGCATCGCTTTCAAGCACCTCTCTCAGGGAGACGCGGCTGATTTCGGTGTTGGGGACTTCGATGCCAACGTAAGCCCGGCCGGGCACCGGCGCCTGAATGCGGATGCGCGGGGCAGCCAGCGCGAGGGCTAAATCGTCGGCCAGCGAGGCGATCTTGGAAACTCGCACCCGTGTCCGTCCCGAGCGGGTTTCGATGAAATCCGGCTCAACCCCAAAGCGGGTGACGGTTGGACCGCGCGAAATATCCACCACGTGAGCGGGGGCGCCAAAAGAAGCCAGCGTTTCTTCGATCAATTTGGCGCGTTCCTGTTCCAAATTGGTCTGCTGGGCGGCGGGAGTCGCAGGGTCGAGAATTGAATCAACCGGAGGTAGTTCCCAAAGTACAGCTGGAGCGCTGGCAGCGGTTTGGCGGGGAGGTGGGGAGGGAGCATTTTCGGCGGCTTCTATGGGTTGGTTTTCCGACTTTGGGGAAGAAGCCGGCGATGCAGTCGTAGCAGGTGCGGTTCTTTCCCGCCGCTGGGTGGAAGAACGCTGAGGGGCTGCCGCCGGCAGGGGTTGAAAGTCGGGTGGAAGTTCTTCTGATTCGATTGATTCATGGGAACTGTGCAGGCGGCTGGCCAGAACGCGGTTCAGTTGCCGTTGCAAGCGGTTGAACAGTGGTTGAAGCCGGCGCAACAATTCCGGAATGGAAAGGTCAAAAGTAAACACGACTGCAATGATCAACCATGCCAGCAGGAGGATGATTGCTCCGGCTTTACCGACGCTGGAAGTGAGCAGCCGCAACAGGAAGCCGCCAATGTAGCCTCCGCCTTTGCCCAAAGCAGCCAATTCCATTGACCCCCCTGCAAAAAGATGCATCCACGACAATAGATTGAGGTAAAGCAGCAAACCGCCGGTCAACCGTTCAGCGGAAAGACGCGGCAGTCGTTCGAAACTGCGGAACACCAGCCACAGCCCAACAGCGATTAGGAGAATAGGTAGGAGATAGGCGCCCCAGCCCGTCGCTCGCGAAAGGAAGGATATCCATGCGCCGGTCAACGAAGAGCGTTGTGGAGAGAGCAGACTGAGCAGAGTCAGCAGGCCAACGAATGCCAGAAACACCCCCAGCACATCCAGTTTCCGATCCAGCGAGAGAGAAGGAAGTGAAAATCTGCTGCCAGCCGGGCTTTTTTTCGGGGCACGTGAGCGTCCGGTTGCCGGAGATGACCTTCCCGTCTTGCGGTTGGTCGGATGCTCGGTTGCTTTACTGCGCCCGCGCGATGAGGATGAAACAGGGGATTTTCGGCTCTTGGAAGGATGCTTTGCCAATCCAAACCACTCCATTCGGAAAAGGTGTTCTATATCCATTATAGCCGGAATCGTTCAAAACACTGACGCTGGAAGGGCAGAATCCTGTTCTCGAAAGATCAAAGAGAAATCCGTTGAACCTAAGCAGGATTGTTAGCAAAATATTCAAAGTCTGTAAGAGTTCCATTAGAGGTCTTACAAATCACTTGACTTGTGGTATTCGGAAAGAATAAAATGAAAGCATGGAATATAAGGATTATTACAAAATACTGGGTGTTTCAAAGACAGCCAGCGAGGAAGAGATCAAAAAAGCTTACCGCAAACTGGCCATGAAGTACCACCCGGACCGCAACCCCGGCAATAAGAGCGCGGAGGAGAAGTTCAAAGAGATCAACGAAGCCTATGAAGTGCTGGGCGATCCTCAAAAACGGGCGCGCTATGACCAATTAGGCGAATCCTATCATCAATGGCAGCAGATGGGCGGTCAGCCGGGTTCATTTAACTGGGAGCAGTGGTTTACCAGCGCACCGGGCGGCAGTCGAACCGTGCAGGTGGATATGGAAGACCTGTTTGGCGGGATGGGCGGCTTTTCGGATTTCTTCAGCGCGATTTTTGGCGGGATGGGCGGCGAAACAGCGCGGCGCGCCACCACCGGCCGTCGTACACGCCAACCGCAAGCCTTTGAATATCCGGTACAAATCACGTTAGAGGAGGCCTACCGCGGTACAACCCGTCCGATTCAGGTGGATAACCGCCGGATCGAGGGCAAAATTCCACCCGGCGCTCAAACCGGCACAAAAGTTCGCCTGCCGGGCGGCGGCCCGATTGGGGCGGACGGTCAGAAGAGCGACCTGTATCTGGTGATTGAGGTCTTGCCCGACCCTCGCTTTGAACGAAAAGGCAACGACCTTTACACAGAAGTACCGATAGATCTTTATACGGCCGTGCTGGGTGGCCAGGTGCGGGTTGCTACGATGAGCGGTGAGGTGATGCTGACGATTCCGGCCGGAACCCAACCGGGACAAAAAATCCGGCTGGCGGGTAGAGGAATGCCCGTCTTGCGCAATCCGCAAACTTTTGGGGATTTGTACGTTACGGTCAAGGTGCAACTTCCCCGACAATTGACCGACGAGCAGCGCCGTCTGTTTGAGCAATTGCGTGCCTTAGAAAAACAGAAATCGGCGGCCCGCGCCTGAACCGCAAGTGAGCATGGGTTGAAGCAAGCAGGTTGAACCTGCGGCTTCAACCACACCCTAAATTAACCTCATCGCAGAATTAACTGGTAATTGAGAGGTACACCATGAACAAGAAAACGATTTTACTCACCTCGCTGATCATTCTTCTCACAACGGCTGCATGCGGGTTCACGTTTCAGATACCCCGTCTAATGGCTGGAGAAACGCCGGCCTCAACTGCCGAAGTTCGAGTTGAAACCGTTCCGGTCAGCCCCCAAGTGACTTTACCCGCGCTTCCAAACCCGAGCGCGCCGTTGGATGCTTCTGCTCTGAGTTATGCGGAACGAGATGCTGTGCTGACCTCGCTCTATGAGCGGGTTTCGCCGGGGGTGGTTTCGCTGCTTGTGGAAAACGGTCAGGGCGGCAGTACCGGCTCCGGCTTTGTGATTGACCGCCAGGGACACATTGTAACCAATTATCATGTCGTGGAAGGCGCGACCAACGTGGAAGTGGATTTTCTTTTTGGCCTGAAAGTGCGCGGTGAAGTGATCGGCACTGATCTCGACTCGGATCTGGCTGTGGTCAAGGTGGATGTGCCGGAAAATGTCCTCCTCCCGCTTCCGCTGGGCGATTCGGATCAGGTCAGGGTTGGTCAAACCGTGGTTGCAATTGGCAATCCCTTCCAACTGAATGGCACCATGACCTTGGGGATTGTTTCTGCCAAAGGGCGGACGCTGGAGTCGCTGCGGCAAGCCGAACGCGGTTCGTTCTTTACGGCGGGGGACATCATTCAAACCGATGCCGCCATCAACCCCGGTAATTCCGGTGGGCCGCTGCTCAACCTGAACGGTGAGGTCATCGGCGTCAACCGCGCCATCCGCGCTACCGGCACAACCATCACGGGTGATCCGGTCAACAGCGGCATTGGTTTTTCCATTTCCAGCAACATTGTGCGGCGAGTTGTGCCGGAGTTGATTGCGAATGGCAAATACGACTATCCGTATCTGGGAATCACCAGCCGCAGCAATTTGACCTTACGCATGATTGAAGAATTGGGCTTGCCGCGCCAGACCGGCGCCTACATCACTGCGGTAACGCCGGGTAGCCCGGCAGACCGGGCCGGGTTACGGGGCGGCAGCCGGCCAACCAGTATTACCGGATTGCCGGCCGGCGGCGATTTGATTATTGCCATTGACGGCAAACCGGTGTTGACCTTTGATGATTTGCTCGGTTATCTGATCAAGAACAAAAAACCCGGAGACACTGTGGTGCTAACCATTGTGCGTGACGGGCAGGAAAGGGAGGTGAACCTGACACTCGGAAAACGTCCATGAAGTAAACCGGAAGCAGGCTAATTGAATAATCCATCCCACAACTAAAAAGGAGGTTGCCATGTTGGCTGAACGTGAGCTGCGGGAATTGCTGCAATTCGTATCGCCGGATCCCGTCTTGAGCGTCTATCTCAATACTGATCCATCGGCTGGCAATTCGGATGCGTACCGGCTACGATTGCGCAATATGTTGAAGGGGGTCAACTTGCCGGATGATGTTGCAGCCATTGAAAATTATTTTCAGTGGGAATACGATTGGAGCGGGAGAGGGGTGGTATTGTTTTCCTGTGCTCCTCAAAAGTTCTTCCGGGTTTATCCATTAGCCATTCCAGTGCCGGATGTGGTGCATGTCAGCGACCGCCCCAGCGTGCGGGTGCTGGCGGATCTGCTGGATAGTTACGGTGGCTATGGGGTTGTACTGGTGGACAAACAAGGCGCCCGCCTGTTTTACTTCCATCTTGGCGAATTGCGCGAGCAGGAAGGTGTGGTGGGAGAGGCGGTCAAGCGCGTCAAACGCGGCGGGGCTTCGACGGTACCCGCTGCACGGGGTGGTATTGCCGGGCGAAGCCGTCACATGGAAGAGGTCGTCGAACGGAACATGAAAGATTCGGTGGAATTTGCGGTGCAGTTTTTTGAAGCCAACCGCGTTCGGCGCATTGTTTTGGGGGGTTCTGATGAAAATGTGACTCAATTCCGCAATTTGCTGCCCAAGGCCTGGCAAAGCCTGGTTGTGGGGCATTTTCCCATGAATATGAACGCCGGTCATGTGGAGGTGCTGGCAAAGGCGATGGAAATCGGTCACAAGGCAGAACAACGGCGTGAGGAATTGTTGATCGAGGATTTGATTACCCGCACAGCCAAGAACAGCGGGGCAGTCACGGGTTTGGAAGCGACACTGGAAGCCGTCAGCGGCGATCGCGTCAGTACCCTGGTTGTGGCACAGGGTTTTCAGCAATCAGCCTATCGCTGCACGAATTGCGGTTACCTGACGGCAAAAATTATCCAAACCTGCCCGGTCTGCGGCGGTGAGGTGCGTGAAATTGCCGATGCGGTGGATTTTGCCATTAGCCGCACCATGCGCGCCGGCGGGGATGTAGAGGTCATCCATGCCAGCCACCAGTTGATCAAGGTTGGACAGATCGGAGCATTTCTGCGATACTAATCCAATCCGGCGCTGAAATCTGAAAAAGCGCGCTCCCCCGCTGTTCAGAGGGACGGGGGAGCGTGTTCATTTTTTTTCAACAGTCCAATTAAGGCCTTTCCAACCGTGACAGATTTTCTGCCAGAATTCTCAATTCTTCCAGGCTTTTTTCGGGGTCACTCACCATGTTGGTGCGCACCAATGCCAGCCGTTCGGTCAGGGCCGTTTCAATGTCCTTGTCTCCAATCATCGGTATGAATTTTTTGAGGTTGCTGTTGGCGGAACTCAATTCCTGCCGGGCGGTGAGCAGGTCTTTGGTGACCAGGGCCAGGCGGGCATAGGATATGTTATTTTGGAGCGCGGCGAGTACAGCCGTGTATTGAACGGTTTTCAGTTCGCTGGATGTTTGCGACAGTTCGTTCTGGCTCTCCTGAAGTTGTTGACGGGTTTCGTTCAGGTTTGCCTGCAATTCTTCAATTTGTTGTTCTTGAAGTAGGATATTTTGGGTGGCATCGAAATAAGCGCGCTGGGCAGGTACAAAAAGAAGGAAGTATGCCAGCCCAAAACCGATGAGCAGCGATCCCAAAATGACACTTGCCCAAAGCAGAGTCTTTCGCAGCCATGGCGGGGTTGGTTTTTTGTCCGAAGCAAGCGTGGTCTCTTCGCTTACTTCTTCCACTTGTGGGGGTGTGTCTTTTGGCGCGGTCTCACCGCTTTGGGCAGTCTCTTGTGGTGGTGGTGGGGGTGTTACCTCAGGAGTGGTTTCATGATCGTTTTCCATCGGTTGTTGCTCCTTTTATGGTGTCGGGGAGGGTGTGGGGGTGAGTGTGCCAGTTGGAGAAGGCGTGGGAGTTGAGGTTTCCGTCGGGGTAGGGAGGGGTGTTTCTTCAACGACCAGCGGCGAAATAAGGGTTTCTTCCAGGGTGGGGGGTAACAGAATCAGGTTTTCAGCAGCCTGTAAATCATTTGCGGCCATAACCGGTCTATCCGGCAGGTTGACCAGCGCCGAGTCGAGTCGGCCTATCCAGGCAGCCAGTTCGGCTTTTTGCTCTTCGCTGGCATTGTTTTGCAATTCCACTAGCAATAACCGGGCTGCAAGGATTTCATTGCGAGCCAGCCCAAAATTGGCCTGACTGAGAAGCATGCGTGCCCGTTGAATCAACAAGGCCGATTTCAGAACCGTCAAGCGGTACTCTGCCTCTTTGAGCAGGTCTCCACTGGCAATGGTTTGTTGATTTTCTTCAGCCAGTTCGAGCGCTTGCTGACTGGTTTTCTGAACCTCACTTAACTTTTTCTCCAAATCCTCCAACCGCTTCAACTGCAGCGGGTAAGCCTGCTGAGTGGATTGAATCAGTTCCTGATCGCGCTTCAGGGCAGCAAATTCGTCCTGAAGGATGATCATCTGGTTGCCCAATTCGGTGAATTGCTGCTGAAGTTTCTCCAGCCGTTGACCGAGCGCTTCGTTTTGGCTGGCTTGCTGGGTTTCCAGTAGGCTGATCCGGGCAGCATTCTCGCGAGCCGGCAGGATGGCCTGCTGGTAGATCAAAACAAATCCCATGTACAGCAATCCGGCCAGGATGACGCCTGCCAGGATGACTACGATCAGGCGGAGAACTGCCCGTAAAAATGCGCCGACTGCAATTGAAAATCGCTCACCAGCGGAAAGCGGGGGTTGTGAGTTGCTCATGGCATTCTCCTGTCTAGGGGGTTTCACCCACGCTCAATAATCGGCGCAAGCCATCCAAAAAGTTCTGGAAGACATTGCTGCGTTTTTGCAGATCCTCAATTTGAGTCTGGAAAGCAGCTGTTTGCTGTTGAAGTTCATCCAGTTTGCTCTGGGCTGATTCCAGATCCTCACGGAGCGATTGCTGACTTCTTTCGAGCGTGGTGACCCGTCCGCCAAGCGCTTCAATGGTTTGCACCCGGCTGCGGAGATTGTCTACGTCTCCTTCCAGCAAACGGATGCGGTTATTCAGCGCATCCAGCCGCCCGGAAAGCGCCTGCGCTTCTGTGGCGGGCGCATAGGTGAGGGTCTGATTGATCAGCGTCAGCGTGCCCAGCGTAAAGATCAGCGAGAGAAACAAGGTGACGATGGCTACCCCAACCGCCGTCCAGAGCAAATCTTCACGCCGTGCCCACTTTTCGCCACTCTTATGCGGTTGTGATACAGGGGGGGTGGGCGTGGGTGGGGCGCCAACGGTAGTCGTCGTTTGGGCAGCGGCGGGTTGGCTGGATGGGACGGTTTCTTCCTCCATCACTTGAGTTTCGTCTTCGGTTTGGAGGGTTTCCACTTCTACCTCTGGCGTTTTCGCGGCAGGGCTTTCCACGTGTTCGGCTTCAACTTCTCTCTCTTCCAGCGGGGCTAGTGAAACTGCCGTCGGTTCGCTGGATGTCCTTTCGCTTTCTTCTTCCGTTTCGGCAATGGTTGAAATTTCCACTTTCAAATAGGGTTTGAGCTTTTCCAGAGATGCCGGTCCGATTCCGCTGACACGAGTCAGGTCATCCAGTGAACGAAACGGCCGTGCAGCGATGATTCGCTCTGCCAGCGCCGGGCCAATGCCTGGTACAGCGGTCAATTCCTCCAAGGCGGAGCGGTTGAGATCAACTGCGCCATTTTCCGTATTCATTTTACCTCCTCATCTGTTTTTAGGAAAACTTCCAATCCAGGGTTCATTCGCTTTTGGTTTTGCGCGCCGGCAGGGCAGGACGGGCAGGATAGGGCAGTGGGATGTACTCCACCGATGGACGGCGCTGCAGGGTTTGCGGATACAGGTTCATCAACTGGTAGATTTCTTCGGGCAGGTCGGTTTTGACGTTCAGGCCCAATTGACGGGCTTCATCCACGCTGATGGGATAATCATGCGTCCACTTGCCGGTTGCCAGTTCTTCGGCTAAATGTTCGGCTTTTTCGGCGGGATAGTGTACCGAGGCAATTCGGCGGATGGTGGCTTTGACTTGTTCAATGGCTTTCCGCGAAATATCCGCCAAAATCAGGGTTTCATCATCCATGCGGTTGCGGTCTTTTTCGGCTACCACTTGCAAAATGGAAGCCGCCGGGAAGTTGCCAATTTGCGGATCTACCGGGCCGAGTACGGCATTTTCGTCCATGATGATTTCATCGGCTGCCAGTGCGATCATCGTGCCGCCGGACATGGCATAGTGCGGTACCATCACCGTAACTTTCCCCTCGTGGCGGGCCAGGGCATTGGCAATTTGCTCAGCCGCCAGCACCAGGCCGCCTGGCGTGTGGAGAATGATGTCAATGGGAAGCTTTGGGTCGGTGAGTTTGATGGCGCGCAGGACTTGTTCGGAGTCCTGAATGTCAATATATCGGGCGACCGGAAAACCGAGAAAATTCATGCTCTCTTGGCGGTGAATCAGAGCGATCACTCGGGAGCCACGTTTGGTTTCAAGGGTTCTCATCAAGCGAAGGCGGTCTGCCTCGATCATTTTTTGCCGAAAGAGGGGTACCAGACTGGAAACGATGAGAAAGAGCCAGAGAAGATTGATCAGTTCCATAAAGCCTCCATCAAGAATCTTAAGGATTGTGGGTTACCATGGGTAGTACTCATCGCGATACCAGTACATTTTGGTGCGTCTGGAAGAACGTAACGGTAAGGCAAGCAGCAAGCCGAACAAAAAACCGCCGATGTGCGCCCACCAGGCAATCCCGCCCATACTCATACCGGCTGGCAGGGCAAGAGATACCAGTCCCGAAAACAACTGGGAAATGAACCAGAAGCCCAGATAGATGACGGCAGGAATATGGACAAACCACGGCAGGAAGAAAACCGGCACAAAAGTGATGACTTGCGCGTTCGGAAAAAACAGGAAGTAAGCGCCCAGTACGGCTGCAATCGCTCCTGAAGCGCCAATCGAGGGAATGTTGGGCGCGCCCAGCAGCGCCTGCATCAGGCCGGCGGCGATGCCTCCCATCAGGTAGAACATGAGAAATCGAAACGACCCCATGCGGTCTTCGACATTATCTCCAAAGATGAACAGTGTCCACATGTTGCTGATGAAATGTACCCACCCGCCGTGCAGGAACATGTGGGTCAGCAGGGGGTACCAGGTAACCGGGTTGTCAATTTGCAGGCGGGTTCCCACCAGGCCAAAAGTGCGGATAAACCGTTCCAGTTGAAAGGGAGTAAGATCCAGTTCGACGAAAAACACGAGGGTGTTTGCAAGAATGATGAGCCAGGTCATGATGGGAAGCGACCTGGAACGAATGGTGTCTTTGAGTGGAAACATATCTCCTCCGGTATATTATTTAGTATAGCCTTATTGGAGGAGGATTGCAAACAGCATTCCATCATCGCGGCGATCTGAAGCGGGTATGAGAGTTGCAACAGAAAAGGTATGAAACCAGAATCGGGTTGGCTAAAAATTGGCTTGTATCCCATTTCGGCACGTGATAGACTTTAAAATATGGATGGCAAAGTACTGGTTTTCAGCATTCATGAGCCCTTCCTCGCGCTGTTGGTGAACAGCCTGAAAGGCAGCGGTTTCAGCCAAGTTACTGCCGTCGGTCAGGTCGAAGAAGCCCGTGAGATGCTGGTAAAGGCGGATTTCGAGGCGCTGGTGCTGGATTTGGATGGAGGAGAGGAAATTCAACAAACCTGGCTTCAAGTGGTGCAGGAGACACAACCATGCCGCTTGATCATTTTTCCGCCTGACAATGACCGTTTTCATCCGTTAGTGGGGCTGCTTCGGCCGTCAACCGTGCTGATCAAACCGTTTTACCTGCCCGATTTGTTATCTGCCTTACAGGAAAGCGGGGGTTATCCCCAAAATCTTCCGTCGCCGGTTGAAGCGCTTTCACAGCCTTTGTCTGACCCAAATCAGATCCTCTCATCTTGGCTGGATGAGGCAAGAGCGTGGGGGGTGGTCATTCTGCGTCAGGGTCAACCTCCGCTGATGGTTGGAACTTTAGAGGAAGAGGACTTAAGAGAAGCGGGACTGGTTTTAGGGCGTTTCTGGCAAAGCGAACGGCGAACCGATCTCATTCGCTACTTCCGTCCACACATTGCCAACCGAGATGTGCTGCTTTACGCCACCCTGCTTTCCGAAGGTATGCCATTGGGGCTGTTGTTTGATGCGCGTACCTCCCTGCGGGAAGCGCGCCGGGTGAGTCAGTGGTTTGCCCAACGCTGGAAGGATTTACCGCCAACTGATGTGGCGGAGGAAACCCCGCACTTCGGTGTATTCAATTCTCCTGCTGCCGATGGAGAGGAATTGACCAAAGCGGTGGAGGACTTCGAGTTCGATGAAGAAGGAATGAATGCTGAGTTTGATCAAATCAGGCTGGATGATTTGCTGGGGAGTGTGCCGCCACCTGACCCCCTGAGAGAAGAACGCCCGTCCCTGCCCCAGGACTGGCAGCCGGAAGGGAATTTGTCCCGGGAGAGCGGGGTGTGGGGCGAAACCAAGACGGATGAATTCATCCCGCAAAGCGTCGTTCAGGCGGAATCGCTTTCCGGTGAAAACCCGGCTGCATTGGAAGATACTCGTCCCAGCCGCAAAACTGAGACTCCCCCAAAGGGAGATGATTTGAATACAAAGGCGCGTCAGTCCTATACCTGCATTCTATTACCTCGTTATCCGGAGGTGACCCTGACAGGGGAAATCGGTGAGGAGCTGCAGCGCTGGATACCGGATTTTTGTGCTACACTGGGGTACACGCTGGAGTCGCTGAACATTGAACCGCGTTACCTGATGTGGACGGTCAATTTGCCGCCAGCCGTATCACCCGGCCATGTGGTTCGGATTGTACGGGATCAAAGTTCCAGCCATCTCGCGGATTGTATCCCCGAACTGGCAGGCAAGGGTAATTTCTGGGCTTCGGCTCACCTGATCCTGCGTAGTCGAAATGCTCCCGAAACGCCTTTGATCGAGGACTTTATCATCCGAACCCGCCGCCGGCAGGGATTCCTTTCCTCGTGATGACCGACGTGTGGGCGAAAATCAATTTTCAGGTGAGAATCAATGCCGCCAATTCTTTATTTGATTGATGGACACGCATTAGCCTATCGTACCTATTTTGCCATCACCCTTTCCGGTCAGCAACTGACTACCAGCAGCGGTGAACCAACCGCCGGTATTTACGGCTTTGCCAGCGTTTTGCTGCGCTTGCTGGAACAGGAAAACCCCGAATATCTGGCAGTTGCTTTCGATACGGGGGTAACTTTCCGTAACGATCTGTATCCCGAATATAAAGCCACCCGCGCGAAAATGCCGGATGAATTACGTCCCCAAATCGAGCGCATCCGCGAGATGGTGGACATTTTTGGCTTTCCACGTCTGGAGGCTGAAGGCTTTGAGGCGGATGATGTACTGGGCAGCATTGCCCGCAAGGCGGCCGAGAATGGATTGGCGGTGAAAATCATCACCGGTGACCGGGATTTGCTGCAACTGGTCAACGAGCGGGTTATGGTCAATCTGGCTGGCAGCAAACTCTCCGAAGCGCGGGATTACGGCGTTAAAGAGGTCATCGAAACGCTTGGAATCCGCCCTGAACAGGTTGTGGATTACAAAGCCTTAGTGGGGGATAAATCGGATAACATACCCGGTGTGGCAGGAATCGGGGAAAAAACGGCTGTAATGTTACTGCAGCAGTATGCCAATTTGGATGACATCTATGCTCATTTGGATGAGATACCCCCGCGGGTGCGCAATCTGCTTGATAAAGACCGCGAAAAAGCCTACTTGAGCCGGCAGCTGGCCACCATCCGCACGGATTTGCCGGTGATGCTATCGCTGGAAAAAGCGCGAACGGATCAAATCAACCTGGCGGCGGTGGAGGAGTTTTTCCAGAGCCTTGAATTTCGTTCCCTCATGCCGCGCCTGAGGAAACTGGAAAATAAGACTGAACCTGTCCCGACCGCCGGTCAGCAATTGTCGCTGTTTGGCGAACCGTTGGTGAAGATTGGTGAACCCCCGCCTCAGGATGGAACATGGGTAATCATCCAAACCCGTGATGCCTTGGCGGAACTGTGCCGAAAACTGGAAAATGTCCGCCTGATTTCTCTGGATACCGAAACGACATCCACCGATCCGATGCGGGCGGAGTTGGTGGGAATTTCACTGGCTTTCGAAAGCGGCAGGGGCTATTACCTGCCGGTTGGTCATCGGACGGGGGAGGAACAACTGCCTGCCGAGGAGGTTTTTGAGGCGCTCCGCGCGCTATTGACTTCACCTCAGGTGGCTAAAATTGGTCACAACCTGAAGTACGATGCCCTGGTGCTGGAAAATCAGGGGCTGCCGGTTACGCCATTGACATTCGATACGATGATTGCTGCCTGGCTGGTGCAGCCGGAAAATTACAATTTGGGGTTGAAAGAACTGGCACAGTCTTACTTGGATGTACAAATGACCCACATCGAAGCATTAATTGGCAAAGGCAAAAACCAGTTGACTATGGATCGGGTACCGATCGAGACAGTAGCGGCCTATGCAGCAGCGGACGCGGAAATATGCCTGCGGTTGATGCCCCTCCTGCGCGAACGGCTGGAACAAGTGAATGCTACTCGTTTGTTTGAAGAAATCGAAATGCCGCTTGTGCCCGTTCTGGGAATGATGGAACGCAATGGCGTCATGCTGGATGTGCCGTTTTTGAAGCAGATGTCACACGAGTTGTCCCGCCGAATGCAGGCAATCGAGAAGGACATTTTCCAGATTGTGGGGTATTCGTTCAACCTCAATTCGACCCAGCAATTGTCCAAAGTGCTGTTTGAGACGCTCAGGTTGGAACCGCCGGATCGGCGCAAGAAGACCGCCTCGGGGCATTATTCAACATCGGCGGGGGTGCTGGAAGAATTGCGCGATCAGCACCCGGTCGTAGATCAGATTCTGGAATACCGAGAACTGGCAAAACTCAAATCAACCTATGTGGATGCGCTCCCGCAGCAAATCAACCCGCGTACGGGGCGTGTGCACACTTCCTACAATCAGACTGGCTCGGTCACCGGGCGCTTGGCTTCTTCTGACCCAAATTTGCAAAACATTCCTACCCGCACCGAGACCGGGCGGCTGGTGCGCAATGCTTTCATTGCCGCGCCGGGTTATCGCCTGCTGTCGGTGGACTATTCGCAAATTGAGTTGAGGATCGTGGCCCACATGGCCCAGGATGAAGCCATGCTGACGGCTTTCCGCGCCGGGCAGGATATCCATGCGGCGACTGCCGCCGCAATTTATGGGGTGAGCCTGGATCAGGTGACGAAAGAGCAGCGCCGCCATGCCAAGGCGATAAACTTCGGTCTGATTTATGGGATGAGCGCTTTTGGGCTGCATCGTTCCACCGATCTGACTCTGGCCGAGGCTGAAAACTTTGTCAAAGCTTATTTTCAACAGTTTCCCGCTGTAAAAGCCTTTTTAGACGGTCTGCGCCGACAGGCCTCCCGTCAGGGATATGTGGAAACACTATTGGGGCGGCGGCGGTACTTCCCCAATTTAAAGAGCAATGCCAACCCCGCGCTGCGTGCCCGCGAGGAGCGGGAAGCCATCAATGCCCCGGTACAGGGCACTGCTGCGGATATTATGAAACTGGCAATGGTACGTTTGCCGCCGGCCTTGAAAGCGGCTGGTTTGGGAGCTCGAATGTTATTACAGGTGCATGATGAACTGGTTTTGGAAGTGCCGGAAAACGAACGGGATGAAACCGTGCGGGTCGTGCGTGAGGTGATGGAAAATGCCTATCCGCTCTCAATTCCGCTGGTGACCGAAGCCCGTTGGGGGCAAAATTGGGGTTCGTTGGAGGTGTTATCGTGAAACCGGCAATGGCGGTCACCTTGCGGATTTGTTATCCGATTTGCTTTGCGTTTTCGGCATCTATCGGTTAAAGTAAAGAATACATAAAGCGTTGAGGGAGTAAAGCAAAGGAACATGGCTGGCAATCAGACACTATTCGAGGAAGCCATGAACAAGGGTCACTCGGCCGCTTGGGATCAAGAATGGGAGCAGGCAGTTCACTATTACCGAGCGGCTTTGGAGGAGTTTCCGGAGCATGCGGCCGCGCTCAGTAATTTGGGTTTGGCGTTGTTTGAATTGCAGGAATTTGACGAGGCCCTGCAGGTGTATAAGCGGGTTGCGCTGATCAACCCCGATGACCCCATTCCGCCCGAAAAAATGGCCCGTATTTACGAACGGCAGGGCCGATTAAGCGAAGCCATTCGCGCCGGGATGCAGGCCGCCGAACTTCACCTCAAAGCCAGAGATGTAGAAAAGTCTATTGAGGGCTGGCAGCGCGTCCTCAGCCTGAACCCCGAAATTTTCACGGCTCATTCGCGTCTTGCTTTGATTTACGAGCGGCTTGGTAAGAAGGCTGAGGCTGTCTCGGAGTTGATTGCCTGTGCCAGTCTGATGCAACATGCAGGGGATGCCCAGAAAGCCCAGCAAATTGTGCTTTACGCCCTCAAGTTGATTCCCGGCAGCGCTGAGGCCACCCAAGCCTTGCAGATGCTTAAAATTGGTCAGCCAATGCCCAAACCGCTGCGACCACGCGGCGGGACGGGCCCAATGCGGATGGCGGAGGTCAAACAGCTGGAAGCCCCCAAGGAAGCGGACCGCCCTGCTTGGATGGATCCGATTGCCGAAACCCGCCAGCGGGCTCTTATTCAACTGGCCGAACTGCTGTTTGATACGCCGGAAGATTTTTCCGGTGCAGAAAGTCCCTCTCCTCGGCGGGGAATTAATGCGTTGATGCGAGGAACAGGCGAGCTGGTTCTCGATCCATCTACCCGCACCCGAGTGCTGCTCCACATTGGGCAGGCCATTGAATCGCAAACCATGGGGCAGGAGAAACAGGCGGCGGAAGAATTGGAACGAGCCTATGATTTGGGATTTTCTCACCCCGCCCTGTACTTTGATTTGGGGTTGTTGCTGGCGGATAAGCAGCATCAAAAAGCCCTGCCGATTCTTCTCAAAGCAGTAAAGCACCCTGAGTTTTCGTTGGGGTCTTATCTGCTTCTGGCCAAAATCCATTACCGCGCCGGCAACTACAAAGAAGCTGCTACGGCATATCTACAGGCGCTTCGTCTGGCTGATGTTGAAACAGTTGCGTTGGAGCAGAGGGAAGAACTGCGCCAGATTTATGAGCCAATTATCGAAGTCCAGTCGCAAATGGAAGACCCACAATCCTTGAAAACGTTGTGTGATACGATTGCAGGTCAATTGCTGCGCGGTGACTGGCGTCAATACCTGACCAAGGCGCGGGAACAGTTACCGCCGCCACCGAATTCACCGCCACTACCGCTGGCAAGCCTGTTGCTCGAATCACGCAGTTCTGAGGTGATTGAAGCAATCGGCAGAATCCGAGATTATATGCAGCAGGGCAAATACCGCACTGCCTTGGAAGAAGCTCACTATGCCATAGATTATGCGCCCACCTATTTGCCCCTGCATGTTCAAATTGCTGAACTGCTGGTGGCCAGCGGTCAGATGCAGGAAGCCATTACTAAATTTTTGCTGGTGGCAGACCTTTACAATCTGCGCGGCGAAGCCAGTCAGGCCATTCAAATCCTGGAGAGGGTAAAACAACTTTCACCTGCTGATCTCAACATCCGCAAAAAGTTGCTGCGCATGCTCACCGAACAGGGACGAATGGATGATGCCATCCAGCAGTACATTGAGATTGCCGAATTCTATGATCAGTTGGCTGAGTTGGAAGCCGCCCGCCAAACCTATCTGGACGCATTGAAACTTGCCCAGCAGTCCCGGCGCAGCCGGCAGTGGGCTTATCAGTTACTCGGCCGTCTGGCGGAGATTGATATGCAGCGTTTGGAATGGCGTCAGGCGCTGCGTTTTTACGAACAGATGCGTTCGCTTCAGCCCAATGATTCCACGTTACGCACCCGGATTGTGGTTTTGAATTTCCAGGTTGGTCAGGATAAGGCAGCATACCTAGAATTGGACAACTTTATCGGCATTCTGGAAGGGCTGCATCAGCATGAAGCGGCGATACAATTTGTCAAAGGAATTCTGTTTGAATTGCCGGATAAGTATGAATTGCACCGCCGATTGGCAGATTTATACAAGCGTGCTCAGAAAATACCTGAAGCGATTGCCGAGCTGGATGTGCTGGCAGAAAAATATGCAGAGGCGGGAGATATCGAGTCGTCTATCCGCGTGGTTGAGGAAATCATCCGACTCAATCCACCCAATCGTCAGGATTATGAACTTGTACTAAAAAAGTTGCGTAATAACAGTGTGTGATGCCGGTCTAACTCATCCGTTTGCCCAGAGAGGCAGCATAAACCAAAAAGATGGACTCTCCGTCTAACCCTAAGGCTGCGTTGATGGCATCATCATCATACGCGGCAATGGCACAAACGCCACAGCCGAGACCTTCGGCAGCCAGATACAAATTCTGACAGATGTGACCAGCATCCAACAGCAGATAGCGGTATCCGCGCTCAGGATAACGCCAAAACATCCGTTCGGCGACAGCAGCCCAGAAAAACGAAACCGCACTGGTGGCTACCTGACGCTGATTGAAGCATGCCTGAGTGAGTTTTTCGTTGATATTTTCGTCGAAATTCAAACCCAAGAGGGCGTGTTCCAGCGCCACATATCGGTACAGTCCCGGCTGCAGACCTGTCACGCGGTTGATCAACAAATAAGTTTCAAAGGCATGACGGGCACCCGCCGAAGGCACAGTACGCAGAGTTACCGGGCGGTTGGTGACCTCTTTGACACCCTGCGTAAACCATAACAACGCTGAAAGTTCGTCAAGCGTCAGAGGTGCACTGCTGTAGCGCCGCAAAGTAGCCCGTCGATTCATCACCTCCCAAAGCGAAGCGGCCGGGAGATCAAGCCGATCTGGATTTACCAGCGGAAACAAAGCGGTGGTCGGCTCGTAGGGTAACTCCAGCGGCGGCTGCGGTTCTCCCTGACTTTGCGGAGAGGCTGGTAAAAAAGCGTGTTTGGTTTGCTGCCAAAAAGTTTTACCGATCGAACTGCTCATGATCTTCCTCCTTCTTGAAAGTGGGTCAAATCCTCAACCAAATCGTGCGCCAAGCATGTTTTGGGCTCGACGGATGAAACTCTGCCAGAGCATGTGTAATTCAGGAACGCGTTGCAGCCAGAGCATGCCTGTGTACACCCCTGCGCCGATCATAACCGTGCTAAGGACAAGGAAACCAGAACCGAGGGGAGGGGTGAATTGCAGCCACAGGGCGATTATGCCCGCCATGACCAAAGCGCTGGTCAGCGCATAGCGCGTCCCTTGCAGGAGATGCCTCCCTTCTAGCCCTCCCAGTCGGCGGCGCAATAAAAACAGGAGCAGACTGCATTCCAGAAAGGTTGCCAGCGAGTTCGCCAGGGCCAATCCGCCGTGCGGCATCCAGCCAAGACGGGCAAAGAGGGATGGAAATGTCAGACTGAAGACGATGTTAAGAGTCATGGCGCCGGCAGTTACACTGACCGGCGTGCGGGTATCGTGCAGGGCATAAAAAGCCCGCACAATGATCTCCAGCAGAGAATGAAAAACCAGTCCCAAGGCATACCAGAACAAAGCCCAGCCGACCATTTCGGTCGAGCGGGGAGTGAACTCACCCCCCTCATAGAGCCAGCGGACGAGCGGGATTCGAACGGCAATTAGGCCCAGCGCGGCCGGCACAGCAAGTAACAAGACTCCCCGCAGGCTGGCAGAGAGCGAGGCGCGCATTTCATCGAATTGACCCAGAGCGGCCTGGGCTGAGAAGGTCGGCATGGCGGCAATGGCAACCGATTGAGCAATGGCAGCCTGTGGCATGAGCATGAGCGTAAAGGCAAGGGTCAGGGAAGAAACGCTGCCTTCCGGCAGACTGAGACCGATGACAGTATTGATAATGAAATTGATTTGGACAACCGCAACCCCTAATACCCGCGGTCCCATCAGACGAGCCACTTCCCGAACTTCGGCCATGCGGATGCCGAGCGTGGCGGTGTACTGGACATCTAAGCGGAGTAGTTGGGGTACCTGCACGCCCAGATGCAAAGCCGAACCGATCAATGCGCCGACTGCCAGCCGGTAAATGCCCCACTCGGCGGGCAACAGCAACACGCCGCCAATCTGCCCGAGGGAATACATGGCGGGAGCAATCGCAGGCAGCCAGAATTTTTGGTGCGCATTGAGGATACCCATCACCAGGCCGCTCAAGCCAAACAAAATGACGGTTGGCAACAGCCAGCGCAACAGGACGATGGTGGTCTGTTCCTGCCCAATGGAGAGGTCGGGCGCAAGAAGGAATAATCCTTGCCGTACGACTTGAGGAGCAAAGAAAAAGATCAGGCCGGCGATTAAAGTCAGGGCTATCAGCAAGAGGTTGGCAACTGCGGACGCCAGTTTCCACGCTGTTTGGCGTTGCTCGCGGGCAAGCAATCCAGTAAAAGTGGGAATGAAGGCAGATCCCAGAGCGCCACTGGCCATGAGATTGAAAAGCATCTCGGTTACGCGGTTGGCGGCATTGAACGAATCCAGATCAGCGCTGGTGCCAAAGGCACGATACACAAGAATGGTACGCACCAGACCCAAAATTTGGGTCAGCACAAAGGCAACCATGACTGTACCGGCAGCCCGGGCAATTTGGTGGACAGCCGAGCGGGGCGGCGTAGAAGCGGGCGAGATAGACATCTCTTCAATTATACTTTCAAGCCGGCTTGCGAGCCGATTTCGGTGAGTTCGGGAAGGTTTGGGATATAATTCCCGCAGAATTCAATCAGTTCTTAGGGAGATCTTGTGAATTTTGAAAAAATTTGTGTATTAGGATTGGGATACATTGGCCTGCCCACGGCCAGCACCTTTGCTACTCACGGGTTGAAAGTGGTGGGGGTGGATGTCAACCCTCAAATTGTCAATGGCCTGCAAAATGGTCATTTACATCTGTACGAACCCGGATTGCGGACGCTGGTTCAGGCTGCGCTGCGTTCCGGCAATCTGATGGTCAGTCAACAGCCTCAACCGGCGGATGCGTTCATCATCGCTGTACCGACTCCCTTTTACGAGAATAAGCGGGCAGATATGCGTGCTGTTCAATCGGCCAGCGAAGCGATCGTCCCTTACCTGCGCAAGGGCAATCTGGTCATCCTCGAGTCGACTTCGCCGCCCTTGACAACGGTCAACCTGGTTGCGCCAATTCTGGAAAAAAGCGGTCTCAAAGCCGGGCAGGATTTCTTTCTTGCCTACTCGCCGGAGCGAGTATTGCCCGGACAGATTTTGCGCGAGTTAATAGAGAATGCGCGTATCATCGGCGGCATCAACCCCGAATCGGCACAGGCCGGCCGGGATTTGTATTCCATCTTTGTGCGCGGCGAGATCATCCTGACCGATGCAACCACCGCTGAGATGGTCAAGTTAATGGAAAACACCTATCGGGATGTCAATATTGCCATTGCCAATGAGTTTTCACGACTGGCGGATCGTTTTGGGGTGGATGTGTGGGAAGCGATTCGGTTGGCCAACCGCCATCCGCGAGTCAACATTCTCTCTCCCGGCCCCGGTGTGGGGGGGCATTGTATCAGTGTGGATCCCTGGTTTTTAGTGGAGGCTGCCCCCGACCTGACGCCGCTCATCCGCACAGCGCGCCGCGTCAACGATGACCAGCCGCGCTTTGTGGTGCAGCTGGTACAGCGAATTCTGGGCGACTTGAGCGGGCGAAACATTGCCGCGTTGGGTCTGGCTTACAAGCCCAATGTGGATGATTTACGTGAAAGTCCGGCCATCGAAGTGGTGCATTTGCTGATATCGGCCGGTGCGGATGTCCGCGCTTATGAGCCGTATAAGACCGATTATGCTTCCAATGGCATCGCCAGCACGGACTCGCTTCAGGCAGCCGTTGAGTCGGCTGAACTGATCATCCTGCTGGTTGCGCACGACCAGTTCAAGACGCTGGCTCCGCAGCGGATTGCCGAATTGACCAAAGCACGAGTGGTGCTGGATGCCGTCAATGGCTGGAAGGCACACGAGTGGAAGCAAGCCGGTTTTCAGGTTTTTCGGCTGGGGGCAGGTAAAATCCAATGAGCCGAAAATTACGTGTGGTTTCCATTTTTGGCACCCGTCCGGAGGCGGTTAAGATGGCGCCGGTGGTTCAGGCGCTTGCAAACACGCCTGAGATTGAATCGCGGGTAATTGTCACTGCCCAGCACCGCCAGATGCTCGATCAGGTTTTGGAATTGTTTGCCATTCAACCCGACTATGATCTCAATCTGATGCAGCCCAACCAAACCCTGGCGCAGTTGACAGCCGCCATTTTTACCCACCTCGACCCCGTGCTGCGCGATATTCAGCCGGATTGGATGCTGGTGCAGGGGGATACGACTACGGTGATGGCGGCAGCGCTGCTGGGGTATTATCAACGAATCAGGGTTGGGCATGTGGAAGCCGGTTTGCGTTCCGGCGACCGCTGGCAGCCTTTTCCGGAGGAAGTCAACCGCCGTGTAGCCAGTGTGGTGGCTGATTTACACCTTGCTCCGACTCAGCATAGCCGTGAAAACCTGCTGCGGGAAGGAGTTGACGATTGGCGGATTGTGGTCACCGGCAACCCGGTGATTGATGCTCTGAATGACATTGTTGGTCGTCCGATGCCCGACGAAGCGCGCCAGATCCTAACCCAGTACCAGATTGGCCCGCAAGGAAAGCAGTTGGTGCTGGTTACTGCTCACCGGCGCGAGAATTTTGGCGAGCCGCTGGAGGCGATTTGTCATGCCATCCAGCGTCTGGCAAACCGTTATCCAAACGACATTCAGGTGATCTATCCCGTTCATTTGAATCCAAATGTTCAAGAACCCGTGTACCGCTTGCTCAACGGCGTACAAAACATTGCTCTGCTGCCGCCGCTGGAATACTTGACCATGGTACACCTGCTGCGGGCTGCTCGGCTGGTATTGACCGATTCGGGCGGGATACAAGAAGAAGCCACTGGATTAGGAAAGCCTACGCTGGTGCTGCGAAATACTACCGAACGTCCTGAGGGGGTGGAGGCCGGCGTGTTGAAACTGGTTGGTTGGGACACGGAACGGATTGTGTATGAAGCCGGCCGGTTGCTGGAAGATGAAAATGCCTACCGTTCAATGGTCAAGGCTGAGAATCCGTTTGGAGATGGGCATGCAGCTGAAAGGATTGTGGCAGCCATATTGAATTTTAAGGATGCCGGAGGGCGATGACCAGCGGCAGCATTTGCCTGCTTCCCCAGATCCATGCTCTCGCCGGGCCAGCCACCTTTTCAGCGCGATTCAAAGCCGGCATGGCAAAACTGGGGATCGAGGTTCATCATGATCCCAACCAAAGGGATACCCGCGCCATTTTGATCATTGCCGGGACACGTCACATTCAGCCGATTTTACAAGCGCGTCGTCGTGGGGTGCGGGTGGTACAACGTTTGAACGGTATCAACTGGATTCACCGCCATCGCAAGACCGGCGTGCAGCATTTTTTACGGGCTGAGGTGGGAAATTTGCTGTTGAGGTTCACCCGGCGCTTTTTGGCAGATTTTGTAGTGTATCAGAGTGAGTTTGCACGCCGCTGGTGGGAAAAAGAATATGGAAAGACGGGAGTTGAGAATACGGTCATTTGGAACGGGGTGGATTTATCCGAGTTTTCAGCGGTTGGCAATGAAACTCCACCGTCAGACCGGGTGAGGGTGCAGGTGGTAGAAGGGCACTTAAAGGGTGGATTTGAAATCGGGCTGGAAATTGCTGCGGGTGTTGGAAATGCGCTTCAAAACCGCTTGGTTCAGCCGGTTGAATTGGTGATCACGGGAGAGGTGGTTCAATCCGATGCCAGTAGAATTTCAAAAATCTATCCTGGCTTGAAAATGATTTGGACGGGAGTGGTCCCGCACCAGCAAATTCCGGCTTTGAACCGGCAAGCCCACTTGTTTTTGTCCACGGACTTGCACGCTGCCTGTCCGAATTCGGTCATTGAGGCAATGGCATGTGGCACGCCGGTGGCTGCTTTCGCAACCGGTGCGCTTCCTGAACTGGTCATGGGGGATAGCGGACGGGTGGTAGATTACGGAAATAATGCGTGGCGTGCCGAATTACCACGCTTTGAGCCTTTGGCAGAAGCCATTATGGAAATCGTTCGGGATCAGGCGCGCTTTCGTTTGGCTGCCCGCCGGGTGGCGGAAGAATATTTTGATCTTGGCAAAATGTGCACTGCCTATTGTCAGGTTCTTTTGCCTTCCTGATCACCCGATTGGTTGACCGAATTATGTGATATTCGTTATTGAAAAAAATTTAAGAACGGGTATGATATTAATTAGGATAATATCATCCAATATCTCGTGTTACGAAAGGATAGGGTTATGACCACTTCATCACGTACACAAAATGTGATTGGGATTAATGATCCTCCCGCTGCTCAGGCGCTGTTTGGCAGCCCTCAATGGGCGTGGTTATGGTTGATTGCCCGCCTGTATGTCGGCTATACCTGGTTGACCTCAGGATGGGGAAAACTTTCCAATCCTGCCTGGGTTCAAACCGGTGAGGCACTCAAAGGTTTTTGGGAACGAGCAGTGCTGGTGCCTGAGCCACCAGCACGACCTGCCATTGCTTTCGATTGGTATCGGGCTTTTATTCAATCTCTCTTGGATGCAGGCGCATATACCTGGTTTGCGAAACTTGTTGTAGCAGGGGAGATTCTGGTGGGAATCGCCTTGATTTTGGGATTGTTCACCGGCATAGCAGCCTTTTTTGGCGGTTTTATGAACTGGAATTTTATGATGGCTGGCACTGCCAGCATCAATCCGGTACTATTCACGCTTTCTGTTTTCCTTATCCTTGCGTGGAAAAATGCGGGCTGGTGGGGTTTGGACCGATTCGTCTTGCCGATGTTAGGCACTCCCTGGCAGCCGGGACGCATTTTTTCCAAAAAGGAAACAACCCCATAATTTCTGATACCAAGAATGAAACCGTAAAACAGCGGACATCGCCGGAGGATGTTCCGCTGTTTTTTATCTTACAAATCGCGAAGCAAAAGGTTTTGCGTGCCGCGGGCAATTTCCCACGGATAGACGATGTAGGCGTCGGTAATCGCGGCGTAGTAATCGGGGCGGGCGGTACCGAACAGGTTGCGGTAAGGGTTGAAATGAAGGACGCAAGTGTAGGGTATGCCGGCAGCAGCCGTAATGCGGTTCTTTACCGCTGTGATCGTTCGACCCGAACCCCAAACATCATCCACCACCAGAATGCGTCTGCCGCGCAATAAATTATTTTCCGGAAATTGTAAGAACTTGGGCCATGCCAGCCAGCGGGTCTTTTCTTTATCGTGTTCCTGTTCCATTTCGGCAGGAAAGTCAACCGAGGCGGTTAATATGATGCTCAATTTGAGGGCTTCAGCCAGCATTCCACCGGGAATAATTCCGCCATGGGTGATCATCACCATGGCGTCAAATTCTACCTCGAATTGTGGGATCAGATGATCAATGAGTTTGTCAACGTCGTTCCAGGTCAACACTTCACGGCGCATGAAAAGAATTCCTTCGGCAGGTTGGCTATTATTTTTGTGATTAAAAATAAATTATAGCAGGTTATTGTGCCAAATAGGTCTGCTAGTTGCAAACTCGGTTGCGTCCGTTTTGTTTTGCCAGATACAGAGCACGATCGGCGCGGTGGAAAAGATCATCTGTGGTCTGGCAGTCCTCATCCATCTGCGCAACCCCCAAACTGATGGTGATTTGGACAGCCGTATGACCAATGAAAGTGGTGCATTCTTCTGCTGACTTTCGCAACCGTTCGGCCACTTCATTCGCATTTTTGAGATTGGTTTCTGGCAGGAGGATTACAAACTCCTCCCCTCCATAGCGGCCAATGCTGTCACTGGCGCGAATTTGTGAACGCAAACACTGACTGAGCCGAATCAAAACCTGATCACCAGCGGTATGCCCCAAGCGGTCGTTGACATTCTTAAACAGATCAATGTCAATCATGATCAAAGAGAGATCGCTGCCATACCGTTGGGAGCGTCGCATTTCGATTTCTGCCAGTTCGTAAAAGTACCGCCGGTTGTAAAAACCGGTTAATCCATCCGTAATGGCATATTGCTGAACTTGCTGGAAGAGCCGGGCGTTTTCAATGGCAATGGCTGCCTGATTGGCAAAGGTTTGTCCCAGTTCGGCTTCCTGACCGCCGTAAACACTGCTGTTGGTATTGTAGATACTTAGGTACCCAATGATCTGTCCATGACCGAGCATGGGAATACCCAGCCAGGATTTCCCGCAGTTCAGGTCACCCAATTCCTGAAACGGGCGGTAGGTCTCAGCATCATCCAAATAGAGCGGATAGCGGTTGCGGTTGATGGCTTCAAATTGCGGGTTGCGGGCAGAAATGCGCCTGCCGATGTAATCGTCATTTTCGGCAAAACCGGCTGCCGCGGCAATTTCCAGTTCATCCTTATCCAGGAGAAACAAGAAGGCACGGTCGTAGGGGATGAGCATTTTCAGGTATTCCATTACCTGTGAAAGCACCTGTCGCAGATTCAGCACCGAGGTGAAAGCAGTCATCGCCTGGCGCAGCAATTCAATTTTAGAGCGTTGTTCTTCCTCGGCTTGCTGTTTGAGTTTTTGATGGGTGATGTCGCGAATGATATTCAGAAGGTAACGGTGCGAAAGGCGAATATAGTCGGCCTGTACCCACTTTTCCTCACCGGTGGTGCGCAGACGGGTAGGTGTTTCGATTCGTTTAGGTTTGCCGGTGCGGAACACCTGGTGGATGATTTCGGCTGCCTGCGGTTCGTGAGAAAAGAAATCCTCGACCGCCATACCTGTAAAATCCTTGATGCGCCCCAAGGACATTTCAACGGCAGCCTGATTGAATAACATCAGGCGGATATCGCCCTGTTCGTCTTTGCGCCAGATCAGAATTGGATCGGGCAATGAAAGAAAATTTTGGCGAAAAAGCAAATCCGTTTCGGTGAGATGGCCGTTCCCATTGCGCAGATGCGTCAGTTCCCGGCGTAATTTCCGGTTGAGCCGCAACAGATAGCGGTAGCGTCGGTTTGGTCTTGAATTAGGGTGAACCATTCCCCACCGAGAGGACGGTTGGACAAAACGAGAAGTATAGATTTTTTGGAAATTCGAATTGGGCGAGTCGTTTTTTGTACTGGAATCTGCCATCGGTTTCGATGATTACCTCCCCTATGCAATACCGACGAGCAGCGAAGAAAGGGTGATAACGTTTGGATAGCTAAATTATACCCAATTTTGAGCGTCAATACATCTATGTGAATATTAAAATTTTCGTCAAATTTCCACGTGGACGTGCTCCATGCGTCTCAACACGGGTGAGCGGCTGGATTCCCCCCATGTGCTCACCCAGCCCATCCGGCGCAACATGGAACGCAGAATGTGATCGGCAAAAAAGAGTACAGTCCGCTGAGGGTGAGCATAAACTGCCGTGGTTTGTTTTTCCATCAAAGCTTTGCGGAGATCAGCGGTTGTGCTACCGGGGAAGACAGTGCGGGCATGCCCAATGTTCCAACCAACGTGCGAATCACTGCACCCGACCGCGGCCAGTCCTGTCCGCTGCGTCAGGCGGGCAGCGCGCAGATTACTGCCGCGGTAAAACAAGCTGGCGTTGACGCTTTCAACCGCCAGCAAGGTCTGTTGTCCAATTTCCGTTTGCAGGGCGCGGCGGATGGCGGTTTCGTTCAAACTGTGCGCACCGATTGCCAACGGATGGGCGGCTATGGCGATTCCCCCGGCTTCGTATACCCGTTGGAGTGTTTCAATCAATGAACGTCCGGCCGGGATGCGTTGGCGCACAAACAGGGTCAGCAGGTGACCTTCGGCAGTGGATACCTCAATGCCCGGTATTAACCCAATGTTGTAGTGAGCGCTGATTTCTTCCGCTCGTAATGCCCCGCGGATTTCATCATGGTCGGTGATGGCAATCACATCCAAGCCTGCCCGGCGGGCATGTTTGAGGACGGCTTCTACGGTAGCCGTTCCGTCGTAACTGTAAATTGTGTGAATGTGCAAATCGGCTTGTCCCATATTCCCTCATATTGTCTGTCTGCGTTCATGGATATTATGAGAGAAGATGGTTAAGACCGGTTCAAAAATGGTTTAAGATTTGGTTGTGATCCTGTAAAACAACCAAACGGTTAATTTCTTGGAGTGAGTGGGGTGGATTTATTCTTTGGGTTGGTCTTTACTGTATGCGTGGTGCAAGCCCATCTGGTCGGTTTCGATGATAGCCCTTTGCATTTCCTGAATCATGGTAACCCCATGGCGGTACTGGAACGGCCACATCGAACGCAGGTGAAAGAAGGCCACGCGGTCACCATCCTTTAGTGGATGCTCCAAATCGGGTTGGAGGCCGGGCATTGCGCTCAATTGGCCGTTGATGAACGTAATCCCGCGCTCCTCTGTGCGCATGCCGAGGGCATTCAGCAAATCCTGCAATCGTGATCCTTCCGGTAAACTCACCTTACGGTTGGCAAAAATGCGTTCTTCGGGGTTCCCGCCATAGCGGGCCAATTCTCCATACAACCAGGCATCTACAGTGATGTTGCTCAATTAGCCACCTCCTACAGGCGGAAAAATACCCACTTCATCGCCCGCGTTCAAGCGCGTATCCAGATCTTGAATACGGGCGTTGATGAAACACACTTTGACTTCACTTTCCGGGATTTCCAGATGATGGATTAAATCCCGCAGTGTAGAACCATCCGGCAAGTCCACTTCAAAAGGCGTGCCGGCCAATGTTCCGGGGTGATAGCGGCTGAAGGTAGCGTACAGTTTGACCTTTACTTTCATGGGCAGCGAATAATATCCTGAGACCAGAGGCAGTCGGCGCAAGAGGGGTTCATTCCCCAGCAGCCTTCGTTGATCTTGCGCAAATCGCAGGTGCTGCGCAAATCACAATCGGGGCAAGAGGGGAAATGATAAACGGCTACCTCACTGCGATACTGCATGTACTCCTCAGACATCCAAATTTCATCAAGAGGGGTTTGGGCAACATTTGCCAGCACGTAGCGGTTCACTTTCTTTTTGTGTCCGTCCAGCGTGTAGTAGGAATAGTTATGTGAAAGAGCGTAACAGGGAGTAACGCCGCCATCCCAGCCAACCACGGTTGCCCGGTCATGGATGAACCGGCAATGCCGTTCAGCTCCCCAGTGCAGACGCGGCATTTCCATAAAGTTCCATAACCACCATCCTGAGCCCAAATTGGGAAATCCAAACCCTTTGATCGAGTCCATCGGGGCATACGTGTACAGGGTTTGATCCACCATATCTTCGGTGTAGGCCAAAACATTGCTGACAATCAGGCGGGCGGCGCCCAGCCGCGCTGCCAGCCGGACTAATGCAGGAAGTTCATCCGCATTGGATTTGAGAATGACGAATTCTATGCCTAATTCAGGCAAACGGCTGGCATGTTGTTTCTTCAGTTCCTGCATTTGTTCCAGGTTGGCAATAATCTGTTGCAGATTTGCGCCGCGTAAATCGTGAAAGGTTTCTGCTTGCGCTCCGTCAATCGAAACCATGACGCGGTACACTCCCAATTTGATCAATTCGGTGACCATTTTGGGGGTGAGCAGAATGCCGTTAGACCCCAGCGTGACCCGTAAACCGCGGCTGGTAAAGGCTTCGATCATACTCAGGATTTTTGGATGGGTGAGAGGTTCACCGAAACTGGTAAAAATGACTTCTTCCAATTGGGGCAGATAGGGCAACCGATCCACAACGGCGTCAAAGATTTCTTGTGACATGAGGGCGATCGGATCATCCCAGATGTTCCGCATGCAGAAACGGCATTGTAAATTGCAGCCGGTAGTGACCTCGATGTATAACTTGCGCAGATTAGGGAGGCGCGGCAGGAGGACGGGCTCGCCTTCCCGCTCGAACAACCAAAATTCGAGCGGGGTGGGCAGGTTGCGGCGCTGGAAGAAGGATATAGGGAGATTTAGATTGCCTTTTTGGTCTAGTTTAACGGTCATCTGCTCGAATGTATCCACAAATACTTCTATAAGGTAATGGGATAAGGAATGTCATTGCGAATTCCGCAGGGGGTAGCGAATTGAGTTGGTGTCCAACAGGGCTCTGTCCCAGCGAGCGGTTCGCAATGACATTCCAGTTCTAATTTATGGAGATTGGTAATTCTGCAGCAGGTTTATAGTTCTGCGTACACCGAATCTAAGGCTTCATCGGGGATGTCGAAGACGGTGTTGTGGGGCGGCAGGGGTTGTGTCCTCATGAATTCCGGCAACCGGTCAGCGGCTTTGGTGATGCCGGCAGCCTCGTTGAATTTCCGTTCCACTTTGAGAACGTCTGCGCCGAATTTAACCACGTCATCTGCTGTCCAGTTCGTACCCAAAACTCCGTTGATCTCCTCGATCATACCCTGATAGCCGCTGGCAATATCCAGAATGGCAAAGGCGATGAAGAGACAGTGCCCGCTCGAGTCAATGAAAGCCGTGGTTGCCTGGAAGGCGCGGCTCAGAGCGGCTTTCCCTTCGGGGGACAGTGGGTCAACCTTGCCCATCACGCCCAAAATCTCCGGCGCGATGGTGTAGCCGGCGGTGTGATCGGCGCCCATGGTCGAGGTGGCGTAGGTGATGCCAATACCTTTGACGGCGCGCGGTTCATAAGCCGGGATGGATTGACCCTTCACGGTTGGAACGCGGGTAATGCCATATACTCGACCAGTGGTTTCGGTGCCGGCGCCCAAGATGCGGCCGAGCGGCGTGCCTTTACCCATCTCATGCACCAGGTTGATGGCGGCTTTGCCATCGCCAAATGGAATGACGCCTGCCTCCATGGCAACGGCCAGGGTAGTGCCGGTTTCGATGGTGTCCAAACCGTATTCGTTGCACAGGTGATTGAGCATGGCGAGGTCATCCAGATCGCTGATGCCGCAGTTGGCGCCCAGTGACCAGGCCGATTCGTATTCAAGGCAGGAGGTTATTTCACCGCCCTGTTCATCATACACGGTGTTAGAGCACTGGATGATGCAGCCCGGGCTGCAGGCATGATTGAAAATTTCCTTGCCTTTGCGTTCTTTGTTGGTTTCAAAAATAGCCTCGCCGGCAATCTTGGGGGCTTCTTCGAAGCGGCCGCTGCTGAAATTCTTGGTCGGCAGGCCGCCGGCTTCGTTCATGATGTTGATCAGAATGGCTGTGCCATAGGAGTTGAGACCGCCTTTAGGTTTGGTGATGGCGTGGGTTCGCAGGGCGTCAATCATCTTCTTGCGCCCTTCCTCGAAGAGCGCCTTGTCGGCGATTTCGACACCCGGCGCGCCCTGCCGATCCACGACGATGAACTTGACGCCTTTGGAAGCCATCACGGCGCCCAAACCGCCGCGTCCGGCGTAACGGGAAGGACGCTTGGACTGGTCGTTGAAGCAAACACCGGAGTTGCTGTAACCATATTCGGCGGCGGCGCCGACGCTGCACACCGATACCCTTTCGCCGAACTTTTCATAAATGGGGGGATAGACAACCGACAGCGGTTGTTTGGTGTAACTGTCAGCCTCAAAGAATTCAACTTTGGGCTTACCGTCCCAGGTGATATGCAATCCCCAGAATTTGCCTTTCTCTTCCGGCTGTCCTTCAAGGATCAAACCGCGGATTTGCATGACCGCCAGATCGGCTGCCCATGAACTACCCGCATTGGCTTCTTTGATGCCGCCGGTCAAGGGCGACTTACCGCCAACCGAGATGCGCGCCGCGGTGGGAGCGCTAGTGCCGGTCACAAAACCGGGCGAAAACACCAGTTTGTTGTTCGGGCCGAGCGGATGGCAGAGGGGTGGAACTTCATCGGCAACGATGTTCGAGGTCAAGGCGCGTCCGGCTAAATATTTATACTTTTCCGGCACTTCGGTTACCTGATAGGTGCGGTCCGTCATGTTGACTCTAACAAGATACATGGTTTCCTCCTTCTTTGGCTGGATTTGGATTTGGATGGATCAAAGTCAAGGTAAAATTTTGGAATTCTGATCGGAAATAGCCCTGCTTATTCCTCCTCGTTTTGAAAAATTTTGAAAAGAATAAAGTTGGTGTCTTAATAAACGAAAAAGGGAGCAATTCCCGTTTGGGGTAACGGGTTGCCCTCCTTTGCAAAACGGCAGGCGATGAAAGTTGCCTCTCATGCCCTATCGTCCATCTATCCCGGGGGGAATCGATGGATCGGAGGAGTTGAACGGTTGGTTATGGGATGTAGATCATCCTTACTTAAATAGAATAATGAAATTGAACCGCATTTCAAGTGACAAAAGTCACAATCGGAAGGACTTCAGAAAAAAGGATTGACAAACCATTGGATTGGAATACAATATGTGAATATATGCTCATATATCACTTGATTGAAAGTGCGATGATGAATAAATCTATTTCTCCCAAATGTACGGATACTCAAATTCACCACGAAGCGGTGGAGCGTGCCCTTGATGCGATGGTAGATGGGTGGACGGCTACCCGTCTGTCTCAGCTTTTCGGTGCGCTGTCCGATCCCAGCCGAGTCCGCTTGATTTCCGCATTGCTGGCAGGTGAGCTGTGCGTTCATGATCTGGCTGCAGCGCTTGGCATGAGCCACAGCGCCGTTTCGCACCAGTTGCGTTTGCTGCGCAGTCTGAATCTGGTGCGCTTTCGCAAAGAAGGGCGAATTGTGTATTACAGTCTGGACGATGAGCATGTAGAGCATCTTTTCCGCATGGGACTGGATCATATCCGCCATCCGGAAAAATTCAGCGAGGAGGCAACCCGTTCACATGGCTGAGCAGCGTTATCGTATTGAGGGGATGGATTGCGCCGATTGCGCTTTGAAAATCGAAAAAGGAGTTCGTCAACTGGACGGCGTTGAACGGGTGGAATTGAATTTCAGCGCTGCTTTGCTCACCGTTCAAGGACAGGTCAGTCGGCAGATGATTCAAAAACGAGTTGAACAACTGGGCTACCGTTTGGTGGAAGATTCGACTCGACCGGCAGCGGTGGATAAGATGGAATCCTTTCTACCCGGCTTGTTTCGCTACCTGCTTGCCAGCCGCGAGACCCGCTTGGCTTTGCTGGGGGGCGGCTTGATTGCTGTTTCTTTTTTGCTTTCTGCGGTTGGTTGGGGCGGTTGGCTGAAAACCGCCCTGCAATTGAGCGCGCTCCTGCTGGCAGGTTACCCCATCGCACGCAGTGCGCTGATGAATTTGTGGATCAACCGCGATTTCAACATGAATTTTTTGATGACTGTCGCGGCGATTGGAGCGATCTTGATCGGAGAATTTCCGGAAGCGGCTTCTTTGATTTTTCTGTTTGCCATTGCAGAAGCGTTGGAGGGATACAGCGCAGAACGGGCACGCCGTTCGATCCGTCAACTGGCGGAACTGGCTCCACAGACTGCCCTGCGTCTGACCGAGAATGGAGAAGAACGGGTGGCCGTAGAGCAGTTGCAAATTGGAGATCGGATCATCATTCCGGCTGGTGAGCGTATTCCAACCGACGGGGTGGTGCGCCAGGGATTTGGGACGGTCAATCAGGCGCCGATTACCGGCGAGAGTTTGCCGGTAGAAAAAGCCGCTGGTGATGAAGTGTTTGCCGGCAGTATCAACGGCAGCACGGTCTTGGAAGTGGAAGGGAGCCGGTTGGCGGCCGATAACACCCTCAACCGGATTATTCGTCTGGTTGAAGAGGCCCAGGCTTTGAAAGCGCCAGCCCAGCGGTTTGTGGATCAGTTTGCGCGCTATTACACGCCGGCCATGCTGGCGCTGGCTGTGCTGGTGGCGGTCATACCGCCGCTTGTCTTTGGGCAACCTTTGCTAAACCTGCCGGACGGTACCCGCGGGTGGTTGTACCGCGGTCTGGCGCTGCTGGTTATCGGTTGCCCGTGTGCTTTGGTGATTTCCACACCGGTGACGGTGGTGAGCGCGATTGCAGCAGGGGCGCAGAAGGGGGTGTTATTCAAGGGAGGCGCATTTTTAGAAGCCCTCAGCCGGGTTCGGGTAGTGGCTTTTGATAAAACCGGCACGCTCACGCGCGGCTTACCGGTGTTGACGACATACCGTGCGGTGGATTGTGTGGATGGTAAGGATTGTGAACGGTGTCAGGATGTGCTGGCGTTAGCCTGTGCTCTTGAACGACGCAGCCAGCACCCGCTGGCACAGGCGGTGGTGAACGCTGCCGCCGAGCGCGGTTTGGAGAACCGCTATCCGCCGGCGGAAAAGGTTTTTGCATTGAATGGCATCGGGTTGCAGGGAAAAGTCAATGGCCGATTGGCAACCATAGGAAGCCATCGGCTGTTTGAGGCTGAACACCCCCATTCGGATGAATTGTGCCATTGGGTGGAATCGGCGGAAAACCTTGGACAAACTGCCATGCTGGTATGTGATGGGGAACGCGTGCGCGGTTATCTGGCAGTCCGTGATTCCCTGCGCCCCGAGAGCAAAGAGGTGATTTGCCAGTTGAAACGGATGGGGCTGGAGCCGATCCTGTTGACTGGCGATAATCCTGCCGCGGCTCACGCTGTTGGCGGGGAGGTGGGCGTCCAGCAAATTCATTCCAGTTTACTGCCGGAGGACAAGACCCGCTGGATCCAGGAACTGCGCTCCCGTCACACGGCAGTGGCGATGGTCGGCGATGGCATCAATGATACCCCGGCCCTCGCTGCGGCGACGGTTGGAGTTGCGATGGGTGGGGTTGCGTCAGCGCAGGCCAGGGAAACCGCGGATGTGGTGCTGATGGCTGAGGGGTTGAATCGCCTGCCGTTTGCCGTGCGGCTGGCGCGAATGACTCAGCGCATCATTCGCCAAAACATTGCCTTCAGTCTGGTGACCAAAGCCATTTTCATCCTGCTGGCCTTGGCCGGATGGACGACCATGTGGATGGCGGTGCTGGCCGATATGGGCGTGTCTTTGCTGGTGACCTTCAACGGAATGCGCCCGCTTGCCTTGCGGGATGAAAACGGTCAGGGCAAGGCTTAAACCGGCGGCCAGGGATACGGACGCCGGCTGGGGGTGGGATGAGGAAAGCAGCCTTGCTCAATCAAGCGGCGAGTCCGGCGTTGCATGGCGCGGATTTCAGCTGGCGAAAGATAGGGCTGAAGCTGCTCTACCACTGGGCCATTTTGTTCGAGTTCGTTCAGTAATCGAGTCAAATCGGCCAGCAGGTCGGTGGGGATGGGCTCACCGGCAAAATCCCAGATGACGGTACGCAGTTTATCCTCGACATGAAAGCAAATACCGTGGTCAATCAGCCAGAGGTGCTGATCTCTGTCTAAAAGAATATGGCCGCCCTTGCGGTCGGCATTGTTGACCACCAGATCGAATAAAACCACCGGACGCAGGCGCTGCTTGTCTTCGGGGGTGAAGGAAAAATAGTGGTATTCGGGGTCGTGTTCGATGTACAGCTGCACCGAACCGGCTCCCAGCGGGGCCTTGCGGCGGTAAACGGTGGGTGGCACCAGCCGCCAGCCAAGCGCTTCGCTTACCAGATAAGCCGCTACTTCCCGGCCGGAAAGCGTGCCGGCAGGAAAATCCCACAGGGGCTGCTCGCCGCGCACCGGTTTATAAACCGCCGGGTATTCGACGCCTTCCTGAACGATGGCAGCTAAAAAGGTGTAATTGGAGCCGTGAACGAACTGACCCCGCAGGGTCATTTCTCCGCTTTGAAGGATGGTGAGAATCTGCGGGGTTTCTGCTGCTTTCATTTACCAGTAAAACCTTCCGGCTGGGTGAGCTAATGCTTGTGCCCGTTTTTCTTCGGGCAAAAGTGTCCTTCGGGATCCATCGGCTGGCCGCATTGCGGACAAATCGGCCGTCCGCGGTTGGCGACCTCGATTCCCCATAAACTCATCGCCAATAATTGGGAGCGGGTGCACCAGAAGCGGGCGACGCCGGCTTCTTCTTCGCTAATCTGGTCAGAAAGCACCTCATGGGCAATCAGGCAGGCCATATCGCGTTCTGGGTCATAAGCCAGCCCCAATTCACCCACCCGAAAGAGAGGATCCACCGGCGGTTGAATGTGCATTTCGGCTTCGTCGTAATCACCGGAAGCCGGTGGCACTTGCGGATAGCGGGCAGCAATTTCCTTGAAGAATTGCTCTACACCGATTGCCAGTGTCTGAATCTGAACTTTTTCAACCAGCAAGGTGACCACTTCGTTGCCCTGTCGAGCTTGAAGGTAGAACACCCGCTGGCCGGGCTTGCCGATTGCATCGGTGGTGATGTGACTGACCGGATCGAGTTCTATTTCTGTATGCGCCATGCTGGTGCGCCTCCTGATACAGTGAGTATACCAGAAACCGCCTTTCCAAAAGTTGCCTTGTCCAATCTGGTGGAGCGGGTTAATCAAGCGGCGGATTGAATTTCCAGAATTCGTTGGTCTTGCCAGTGAGCAGAATAAACGGTGACCTGCTCACCCAGCAGGCTGGCGACTTGCTGGCGCAGGATGGCTGGGTCTCCGCTGGTGTAGAAGTGAATTTGAGGGGGGATGTTTCCTTCAGCCAGCAGATGATGAAGCTCAAGCAAGCGTCGCGTTTGACGGGCAACCGCAGGAGCCGGGTCAATCACCCGCACGGCTGGGCCGCAGATTTCTTCAATCAGCGGGATCACAAACGGGTAATGCGTGCAGCCCAGCACAATCGTGTCAATCCCCTCGCGGAGCATGGGGGTCAGGGCGGATTGAAGGATTTGGCGGGCCGGTTGGTCGTTCAGGCGGCCGGCTTCGATCTCCTGTACCAGTCCATTACAGGTGTTGGTCATCAACTTCACGCCGGAGGCAAACCGCTCCACCACCGAAGCGTACAAGGCTCCTTGAAAAGTAGCCGGAGTAGCTAGTACGCCGACTTTACCGGTGCGGGTTGTCTCGGCGGCTGGTTTCACGGCCGGCTCCATGCCGACAAAGGGGATGTGAGGATATTTGGTGCGCAGGTAGTGCAGAGCGGCGGCGGAAGCCGTATTGCACGCGACCACAATTAACCCCGCTCCGTGTTGGATTAAGAATTGAGTGATGGCTTCGGAAAAATCCCGCACTTCTTCCAAAGGGCGGCTGCCGTAGGGAACATGCCGCTGATCGGCAAAGTACATCACCGGTTGGGCTGGGAGAATCTGACGGATGGCGCGATACACTGAAAGACCGCCTACACCCGAGTCAAAAATCCCAATTGGAGTGGGGTGATTCATGCTTGATTTTCCGCAGCCGCTCGAATGAAAGCCTCAAAAAGAGCAAAGTGACGGGGATACTGGGTTAACCATTCCGGATGCCACTGGACCCCCATCAAAAAGCGGTGACCGAGCAGTTCGACGGCTTCAGCCAAGCCATCCGGCGACCAGGCGCTGACGCGCAATTCTTCACCAATGCGTGCCAGCCCTTGATGGTGAAGGCTGTTGACCTGAATTTCATCGCCGCCGATAATTCTATCTAGAAGGGTGCGATCCATGATTTTGACTTTGTGAGCAAGCGTCTCGCGTGGATAACCCGGAAAATAATCATGTTTCAATGCGCCTTTGAGCTGATCGGCGATGTCGGTGTAGAGGGTGCCGCCCATGGCTACATTGATCACCTGGGCACCGCGGCAAATGCCTAACAGGGGCTTTTCGTGACGGGCAGCCAGTTGTACCAGTTCGATCTCCATTTCGTCACGGGCAGGATCCACATCATAAACGCGTGGGTGGGGTTGACCGCCAAAGCGGGCGGGGTCAATATCACCGCCGCCAACCAGTAAAATGCCGTCCAACCGCTCAAACAATTTCTGCAATTGGGTAAGACTCAATCCGACTGGGATTAGCAGAGGGATTGCGCCGGCTTTGAGAATGGCGCGGGCGTAGGCTTCTTTTGCGCCCACGCTGACGATGGGATCATGAATGATCAAACGCTCTGTGGAGAGGCCAATCAGTGGTGTTTTCATTGGTGAACATCCTTTGGATATTTTACCCAAAAAAGGCGCAGCCAGTGTTTGACTGCGCCTTTCGGTTTGGAATGCGGTGGAAGTGGACTAGTTAAACTTTTGTTTGAGGCGCGCGCTCTTGCCGGTGCGTTCGCGCAGGAAGTACAGGCGAGAACGACGTACGCGGCTATGGCGTTCGACCACCACGCGGTCAATGCGCGGTGAGCGGAACAGGAATGTGCGTTCCACACCAATCCCGTTGCTGGCAATCCGCCGCACCGTGAAGGTAGAGTTGTTACCGTTATTGTGAATGTACAGAACGGTGCCTTTGAACTCCTGAATCCGTTCGCGATTGCCTTCTTTGATTTTGACGTGTACGGAAACGGTATCCCCGGTTTTCAATTCCGGAATATTGGGGTTGACCGGCGCCTCTACAGATTTCAAAATATCGTCCATGGTGCAATTCCTTCCAATGAATTCTTACCCTGCGTCTTTGACGCGAGGGCAGATTATACCATGAAGTTTTCAGGTGAGCAATGATTTTTTTGAAAATCTGAAAACTTCGAATTTCCGATTGATCCTGTCAAGTTAAAAGAAAATGTTACCGAAAGGGGATGGTTGGTTCAAAAGAAAATGTTACCGTAGGGAAAAGTCCGCCTCCTTGATCAAGGTATCAAACACATTTACGGTTGGGGAATTCTTGAGGGTTGGCAAGGACATCAATTGACCGATGAGGACATTGATTTGATCTCTCAGGATCAGCGGGTTAGTGGCTTGCCGTGACTTCTCCAGCCGGTGGCGGGCTGCGTCATCCAGGCGCTGCAGTTCGATCAGGCGATCAAGGGGTGGTTTGGCAGGATCGAATTGACGCCGGTAGCGGAAAGGAGCGACGGCTTGTTTGGAGTGTAAGCGCATCACCGGTTGGAAGAGGTTGTAATAGAGCCACAGTTGATCATACAATTGGCGGAGAACCTGTAAGTGCGCCAAGGTGTCAAACCGGCTGTGGCCGAGATAGGCACGCAGCAGGGAGTGATTGTTTTCCTCGACAAAACGGTTGTCGTTCTTGTGGTAAGGGCGGCTGCGCGAGAGAAGCAAGTGAGGCAGTTTTTTTCGCAAATAGCGCAGCAAGAAGTGATTGAAGAACTCGCTGCCATTGTCGGGATGGAGTTCGATGACCGGAAAGGGCAAGCGCGCCAGCAGGTAATCAAAGCCATCAGCCATGGCGCGGAAACTGCGGCCGAAAATGGGGACAATCTCACACCAGCCGCTGGCCACATCCAGCATTTGTAGTCCATGGATGTACTCGCCACGGGCGTTATCGCCGCAATGGTGAACCAGGCCAACCTCCAGATGACCCGCTTCGGCTATATCCCAGGCAATCCGGCCCATCGGATAGGGCTTGCGCAGGCCGGGCGAAGCGGGTTGTTTGGGCTTCTGACGGGCAATTTTGAGGTCACTGCGACCTACTCGTTTGAGAATGCGTTTCACGGTTGAGATGCTTACCCGCCCCAGCTTCTCCAGCGTCATCGGCTGCAGCCGGAGGGCGCCATGCTCCCTCAATTGCTGTGCCATCCAAACCAGGTTCGGTTGCAAGCGCTCCGCACAGGGATAATCCAGGCTGCGGGCAATCACGCGAATGGCGTCTTCAACATCAGTCCCGTATTCCTTGCCACGCTGCTGGGTGCGCCGTTTTCGGCTCAACTGCCCATTGAGTGTGCGGATAATCGATTTTCGATGCAGACCGGTCACCGCCTCCATCTCGTCCAGTAAGCGTGTTTTTTCGCTTTTGTCGGCTTTCCAGTAGCGTCCCCACATTTTGTGGAGATATTTGCGTCGTTCGTTCACATTCGTTGGATCGGTTTCGGACATCATAGGCCTCGGTAACATTTTCTTTTGACCTAATGATTGTATTTCGGTAACATTTTATGTGAACTAACGCGTTGATTTGACAATTTCTTAAAGGATGATTATAATTGGGTTTAAAGCGGTCAAAAACCGCCTGA
>FWPU01000562.1_pt1 | contig 120254 bp, 101 predicted proteins | sample 2228361 | NCBI WGS metagenome assembly FWPU01 (sample SAMEA103939777, study PRJEB20133) | metagenome | reverse complement strand
GGCTCTCCTGGAGAAGCCGTGCTGTCGTTTTGCGTGCGTGTTGCTAAGGAAGCTCAAACTGGACCAGGATTGCGCTGTCTAGCTGTCCTTGTGTCGGGGTGAGGATTGGGACTCGTTCGCCGGTTGCTGGGTTGTAGAGGCCCACGGCAACTGCGTAGGGACCGGGTGGTGCGTCTGCGGGGATGTTGAGTTGCGCGACATCTCGGAATACTTGTCCGATGTGCCAGGTTTGTGTGGAGAGCCGGTCGCGTTGAGGAGGATGGTCATCCTGTGCCCAGAGTGGTGAGCCGTCGGCTTTGGGAGGACCGATCAGGTGGATGAAAAATCTGAGTTCGGAATCGGTCCGGCGCTGCGGTTCCCAGAATGTTTCCAGCCAGATGGTGGTGCCTGGGGACCACGCACCCTGTGGTGGTGTTGTGCGGTAGCCGAAGAGTGTGGCGATGTCCGAGAAGTGGATCTGTGTGCGGTGCGCAGTGTCGAGGTCGGCTACTTCCCACGAGCTGTATTGGAGGAGATGGGTTTCGCTGAGCCACTGCTCGGATATTAGCTGGGTGTTATCCTGTAGCCATCGGAAGACCGTCTGATCTCCATCGTACCAGGGCACTGGGACGGGCATGAACCAGATATAGCGGTAGCGGGGCAGCAGCGAGGCGAGTCTCTCGGCGGTTTCTGCTGCGGGAGGGTTCGGTGAGTCGGGTAGCAGGATGGCATCCGCGGGAGCGTCATAGTAGTAGTCGAATGCTGGGTCGGGGTAGTTGCGGATGACCAGGTCATGCTCGGTTGTCTGTGCCCGGAGTGTCCTGACGATGTCGCGCCAGGGTGGGCCTTTCGTTGCGGTGAAATAGTAGTTCCACAGTGTTGTGCTGTCGATAAGAAGGATGGTAGCTGTAAGGATCGCCGCGATGAGCGTGCCTGTGCGGTGTCTGGTAGTGGCGAGCGTGGAGTCTAGCAAGGATGCGGTGGCGATAAGTAGCGGTGCGGAGGCTGCCGCAACGTAGCGCGGGCGGAAGAAACCCGCTCCCGTCAGCTCTGTGAGGGCGGCGAGGAGAACAATCGGTACTGTGGTGTAGAGGCCTAAGAAAAGAGCGGCGCGCCCCCTTTTTGTCCGCACCAGGGTGACGAGTGCAGCAGTGGTGATCCCGAGGCTGATTGCAGCGGTGATGGTGAGTGTATGGGTTGAGATGTGCGTGAGGGTGAGGTTCAGCGGGTATGGTGTAGTCTCGCTGAACAACAGGGACTGAAATGCCCAGGGGATGTTGGCGGGGCCGGCGGTGGGCTGGTAGCCGCTCTGTCGGAGGGACGAGCGTAGGAACCAGGGGGCTAAGAGTGTACCGATGGCGAGCTGGCTGGCCAGCCAGGGCTTGAGGAGGCGGGAGCGCTTGGGCAGGTTTATGAGAAGGAGGATGTTCTGGGCAGCTAGGAAGAATCCTTAAAGGTAGAACGTGTAGATGGCAACGGAGGCAATAACTGCGTAGACAGCCCAGCGTTTGTAGTTGGTGGGCTGGTGAAGGGCTAGCAGGAGTGCCCAGGTTGAAAGTGCACTGGTTGCTGTCCAGAGCGCGTAGCCGCGAACATCTTGAGCATACCAGATTTGGAAAGGTGTGATAGCAGTGATCAGGAGTGCAAGGGTGGCGGTTCTTTGGTTGATCAGTGTGCGGGCGATCCGATAGGTGGTTGCCAGCGTGAGCGTGCTCGCAAGGACCGAGAGCATTCTGGCTGCGAGTTCGCTCTCTCCGGTTAGGCGAACCCATCCGTATAGGGATAGGAGTGTGGCGGGTGGTTGGGGGTCGATGAGGGCGATGGTGTTGAAGAGGTAGCTGAGCGACGAGCGTGTCCAGTTTACGATGCTGAAAGCCTCGTCGGCGCTGAGTTCGTGGGCGTCGAGCCGGTATATCCGCAGAGCAAAGCCGATTAGCAGCATGGCGGTGATGCTGAGTAGTGGGAGGTGGTGGTGGCGTGGTGGCCGTCGGCGGGGATCAGTAGCTGTCATTGGGGATGTTAAGTGCGTTGTGAATGCGTTGGATATCTGCATGGGAGAGTATCGTTGCCGAGGGACTGCTGTACTCTCTGATGTAGGTCTTGAGCGAGGGTTTGCGTTTATCTGCGTAAAGGATAGGGATATCGGGCTGCTCGTTGATCGTGAAGGTGGCCTGTGGGTGTGTGAATACGAGGACTGGTTGGACAGTGATCTTCCGATCCCCGAGTAGGTTGTTGAGCCAGGTGGCGAGACGGTGGGCATCGAGGCGTGCTTCCTGCACGGGGTCGTGGAGGCTCTGCTGAGTCAGGGAGTGGCCAAGTCTTTTAGTGATCGAATCATGAACGGTGAGTTTGTCCCCGTTGAATGTGAGTTTTGCGTCCTGTGAGCGGGGCGTCAGGGTGAAAATGCCGTTGGGTGTGATGAGAACGTGCTCGGCGGGTAGCCAGTAGTGGTAGAGAGTGGCTTCGCGCGGTAGCCCTTTGAGGGCTACGTCGAGGCTTTCGTGTGGGACCGGGAGTTTGCTGATGGTGCGGCCTGCTCGCAGGCCGATGAGTGCTGAGATGATGCCAAGCGCGACGATCAGGTAGGGTGAGTTGGCGACGTCCTGTGACAGGCTGGCGATGGCGAAGAGGATGAGGGTAAAGGCTGCTATGGTGAGTAGGACAGTGTTTGTCATGATGCGTAGTAGATGACGTGTTCTGCGTTGCTTGGCGCGTTGGGTATTGGTGATGCTTCTCATTTGCTGATTCTTGGCGTCGGCTTGTGGTGGGATAGTGTGCGCGCTCTGCGACGTGCAAGGAGGCGTCGCATACGGGCGTGCCGCTCCCGACTCACCGGGTAGAAGAATGCGACGGTTATGGCTCCCATGAGGAGGGCTGCGCCTGCTGGCCCGGTCAGGGTGCGGATGGCGGCAAGTGTCTGTGGTGATTGTTGGAAGGTAGCGATGTCGGTTGGGGGTGTCTGGTAGTTGAAGAGCGCAAGCGTCTGGAGGGCTAGGAAGATGGCGATTGCGCCGGTGATCTTGCGGGTGAGGTTGAGGATGCCATAGTACATGCCTTCTCGGCGCTGACCGGTGCGTAGCTCGTCCCACTCGAGTGTATCGGGGAAGAGCGCGTTGGGTAGGACGTGGGCGGTTGAGACGCTGATTCCGGCAAACAGGGCAAGGATGAGTACGTAGGTGTGTTGGCCGGGCATGATTGTGATGATGGCTGTCTGGACGATTGCCCAGAAGGACATCCCTGCGATGTAGGCGTTCCGTTTGCCCCAGTGTTTTGCGGCGTGGCTCCAGAGCGGGAGGGCAAGGATGGCTGTGGTCAGCAGGATGAAGAAGACCAGTGAGGTTGTTGTGAGCCTACCAAGGAGGGGCACTTTAAGCTGCAGGTCTTGGCCGTTGTCGATCCAGTATTTGATGAAGTATGGCAACATGAGGGCGACAAGGTCGAAGGTGACCCAGTTGAGGAGGTTGAGGCCGGTCGCGACCCGGAAGGGTATGTTGTCCCAGGCGGCTTTGAGGGCGGGGATGATGGGTTGTGGTTGTGTGGGGTGTGTGGCGAAGCGCTCGCGGGTTATCAGGAAAATGGCGAGGAAGGGTATCGCGCCGAGTATGCCGAAGGTAGCGGACATGGCGAGGTAGCCTTGTTGAGGAGTTGGGAAGCTGGCGACGATTTCGGGGGCGCCAGCAGCCGCGGCGAGGGAGGCAAGGAGGTTGAAGAGCATTCGGTAGGTCGTGAGTGAGGTACGTTCGTCGTAGTCTTCGGTAAGCTCTGGGGTAAGGGTCAGGAAAGGGACGACGACAAGGGTTTGCAGGGTGTCGGCGAGCATGTAGGCAAGTGTGACATGGATCATAAGCGCCAATTGGGTGGTCCATGGTGGAGCCCACCAGAGGAGGACGAATGCGGCACCGAATGGAATGGAGAAGATGAGGAGGAAGGGTCGACGCCGTCCCCAGCGTGTTCGTATGTGGTCGCTTATGTTGCCAATGATGGGATCGTTGATGGCATCCCAGAGAATGCCTATAAGTGCTGCGAAAGAGGCGAGGGCTGGGGGAAGGCCAACTACATCGGTAAGGAAGATGGCGTAGAAGATCTGGCGGATTGTGTTGAAGCTGGCCATGCTCCAGTCGCCGGTGCCGTAGATAAGTTTGGTGAGAAGGGGTAAACGGTCTGATGATGTCGTCGGTTGGGGCGGAGTGGTGGATTCCATGTTGGTTATTCCTGTTCTGGGCCGTCGGTCGGGGTGGGTTTAGGAATGTGGTGGAGATAGCGGCGCGTTGTAGAGCGGTCGCTGTGGCGGGCAAGTGCTTGGGTGTGTTCGATGTCGCCTGTGGTAGCGAGCGTTGTGACGACAAAGTAGTGGCGGAAGGTCTGCGGGCTGATGGTTTGGTCTGGGTGGTGCAGCTGGGCGCGCTCCGGAGGGGATAGGAGAGTGGTAAGCCAGTGGTTGATGATGTTAGCAGCGGTCCAGCGTGAGATAGGAAGTACATGGTCGCTTACGCGCTTATCGTGCCGGGCAAAGAGCGGTAGGTCGGCTTGGGCATATGGTTGCTTCTGGTCGATTTGGCTGCGTAGGGCAAGGTAGGCTGTAAGGGCTGTGTTGGCCTGAGTCTGGAGCAGCAATGTAGTCTGCGGATGCAAGCGGATGCAGGACTCGTCCGCGAAATAGTGACTGCGGCGGAGATCGCAGATTTCAGAGACCTTGAGGCCTGTGTCGGCAAGTGTGGGGATGAAGGCTTTGTCGCGTTGGATGCGTAACCGGTCGCGGAGGCTGGCTGTGGTGGGGTCGGGGACAGGGACGGCGGCAAGCCGTGCAAGGAAGGTGGTGATCAGATCGGTGGGTGGGGCTGGGATGGAGTGTTGCTTTGGGCGTCGATGCTGGATGAGATAGGCCTGTAGGGCCTGAGGGTCGGCCTCGGTCCATCCGTGGATAGCAGCATGTGTGTAGAAGTCGAGGAACGCACGTGAATAGAGATGCTCGGTTTCGACGGCTTTTGTGGCTTGTAGGTGGCTTAGATAGGCTGCGAACCACCCTGCCCCAAGCTGGGCAGGGGTTATTTGGGTAGGCAAGAGCTTGTACTGCTGCCTGAGCATGTCCTCGAAGAGTGTCAGTGCCTGCGTTGCTGCCGTGTGAAGATGGGGCGTGCTGGTTTGGGCAAGGAGCGTAAGGTACTCGGCGATTGCCTCGGTGAGCGTGTTGGGATGTTTCGCGGCAGGGCTTTGCACTGTGGTCGCTCCTGCGTTGTCGTGAGGATGGAGCGGGATTGTACCATCTGCGGGACTATGCGGCAAGGTGGGTAAATATTATCATTCACCATACCGCCTGTGTTTAGTCAGCCGGGAGACGATATTTCGTATAGTGTATACTCTGCTCATGAATTTGCGCTAGGGTGGGGTTGCTCGCGCTCAGTCACTACACGAAACGCGGAGGCCCAGGACGCATGGCGGACGGGTGGGTCATTATACCCGCGCCCAGCGGCACAAGCACGTGGTTGTCACTCAAGAAGCTGTATCCCCCTACCCTAACGCCGAAGGATGAGCCAAACTACACAGCCGGTCACTACACGAAGCGAAACTACCCTATCCTGGCAGCAGGCCGGGATGTGCGCGCAGTTTGCGGCTCCGCATGACAACCTCGTCCGCAGATAGAGCGCCATCCTCAGTAATCACTGCCTCGATGGCTCCCCATGGTGAAACGTCGAAGTACCGGTTGCGAACTTCTACCCCCGCAGGTGCGCCCTGCCACACTTCGGCGGGATCGAGGTCGTTGATGGCTGGCACTCCAAATCCGGCTGGCAAAATTTTGCTTGTGTCGCACAGGACATACCCAGGAACGCCGAGGAATGCCCCGGCTACTGCCAATGTCGCCGTGCCAAGCTTGTTGACGATCCCCCTCTCGGTCAGGCTGTCGGCCCCGCTAAGCCACGCATCTGCCTGGCGCAGGACGTCAGCAACCGCGCCGTCAACAAGGAGCGTTGTCCGGACCCCTTCTCCTGCAAGCTTGGCTGCCAGTGAGCGCCCCTCCATGGCAGGCCGTGACTCCAGGCAGATCACATGCAGGTTCTGACGTCTGCGCTGGCTCAGATATGCCAGCGCCCTGAAGACTACGCTGCTAAAGCTCAGCGTCACAACCGCCGTCACTCCTTGCAGCACTTCGGCGGCATGCTGGCTGATCCGCTCGCTGGCGCCTTCGATATGCCGGATGTAGCGCAGGCACACAGCACGAACTGCCGCCTCTGCTGCTTTCACGGAGTTCGCATCGCGGGCAGCGAGGGCGCTATCGTTGAGAACCCGTATCACCGGCGCCATCGACGGCTGTCCGGAGAGAATGCGGCGCGCTAGCCGGAGGATGCCAGCCTCGATCTGCCAAGCGCTCCCGAAGTGGGGCTGCTCTTGCTCAATGAAGGCAATCAGAGCCTGAGCGCAGTTGATTGCGACCTCGCTGGCTCCTGACACGCGGTCGTTGGCGACCGCTTCCACCTGTTCCGGCCAGCTGGCGCTTCCTGTCGTAGTCCTTTTCATCCTGCCGCACTTTGTGGGAGGGGCCTAGCCCAGCCCCCGCAGCTGATACCCCGCTATGCCGTTCGGTATGGCTCGTACTCAGCCCAGTACCGCATATCCAGAGTACCAATGAGTTCAACGTACTCCGTAGTATGTGTTTCCCGCTCGACGGTCCCGACCTCGTAAAAGCGGGCGATAAGTGCGCCCTCAGTATACGGGATGCGCACGACGATGCGCCGTTCCTGCTCAGCAAGCCTCTCCTCCACCGAGGCCAGCAACTGGTCAAGGCCATCCCCGTAGAGCGCGGATATAAAGATTCCGCCGGGAAAACGCGACCGCAGATATGGCAGGAGAGCCGGGTCGTCCTCAAGCAGGAGGTCCAGCTTGTTGAACACCATCAAGATGGGGATGCCGGTAATGCCCAGGTCATGGACAAGTGTGTTGTTTACCACCTCGATATGCTGTAGGGCGTTCGGATGCGACACATCAACCATATGCACCAGCAGAGAAGCGTCCGCGATTTCCTCAAGCGTTGCCCGAAAGGCTGCCACCAGCCCAGGGGGCAGCTTCTGGATAAAGCCAACCGTGTCGGTGAACAGCACCTCGCGGCCAGCAGGTAATGCCACGCGGCGGGTGGTGGGATCGAGTGTCGCGAAGAGTTGGTCAGCGACGTAGACATCCGCCCCGCTCAGGCGATTCAGGAGGGTCGATTTGCCCGCATTGGTGTACCCGACAAGTGCAACAACCGGTATCCCTGAGCGGCGTCGCTGGAGACGGTGGCGCTGGCGGTGCGCACGAACCTGCTCTAGTTCGGATTTCAGTTGCGCGATGCGACGACCTATCTCCCGCCGGTCGCTTTCAAGCTGCGTCTCGCCCGGACCACGCAACCCTACACCACCCGCCCCGCCCCGCGCCGTGCCACCGCCCACCTGACGCGCCAGATGTGTCCACTGCCGTGTCAGACGTGGCAGCCGGTATTCGTATTGCGCGAGAGTAACCTGTAGCGCACCTTCCCGTGTGTGAGCGTGCTGTGCAAATATGTCAAGTATGAGCGCCGTGCGGTCGATAACGCGCACATCATCCCCAAATGCTTTCTCCAACTCGCGCTGGTGGCGGGGCGAGAGTTCGTCATCGAAGATGACAACGTTGACCGCCAGCTCCTCGACCCAACGCGCAACTTCCTCCACCTTTCCACTGCCAATAAACGTCGCAGGGTCGGGGTGCTGGACTCGTTGCCATGTCTGGCCAACGACATGGATCCCGGCTGTGTCGGCCAGTTGGGCCAGTTCTGCCAACGAGTCCTCCACATCTAAGAGGCCGGGCGAACCACGTAGCTCCAAGCCGACCAGGAATCCACGCGCTTCTTCATTCTGGGTAGGATATGTCACTGCCTTCTCACCCATTGATCCCCTGATCGCTACACGAAGCGAATCTCGCCTCCAGTTCATCCGAGAGCCTGTCAGCCGGACGGGTAGCGTGCACCATTTTCAATAAAAACCTCCAGTACTCGCCCAACACGCTCCAGGCTCTCTGCGCTGACCTTCTCAACTGTATCCTCAGTCGTGTGCCAGTATGGATAGTCGAAGTCAATAATGTCAACAGCCGGGATGCCCTGCTCAAGGAAGGGGGTATGATCATCCAGGATTGAGTGGCGCACCACTGCGATGAAGTGGCGCTCATAACCCAGGTCCCAGGCGATCGACCACAGGTGTTCACGCAGCATAGAATCGGAATTCGCCTCAAAGTAGATGTCCTGATCGGCGTCACCGATCATGTCAACCAGAATCATGTAGGCGGGGGTTATTTCCAGTTCGCTGACAAAGACGCGGGAGCCAGCAACATACTCCCAGCCATTCAGACCTCCATTGTCCTCCGCGTCGAAGAAGACCAGCCAGATTTCACCTGCCACATGGGTCAGATCGGCGACGCGCGCCAGTTCCAACAGCACAGCCACTCCGCTCGCGCCGTCGTTGGCGCCGGGAACCGGCGCATCCGGCGTAAGCGGGTCTCTGTCGGCCAGCCTGCGCGTATCGTAGTGAGCGCCGAAGATGTAAACAGGGCCGTCTTCACTGCCCAGCCGCCCGACAAGGTTCTGCCCTCGCGTGCCCCGATACGTAAAAGGCAGCACCTCTACCCCCCAGCCCTGCCCGGTCAGCGTAGAGAGGATGTATTCGGCTGTCTGCCGGGATGCTTCCGAGCCGGTCGGGCGAGGGCCGTAGGCCATCTGCGCCTCAACATGGCGCATGGCTTCTGTCCCGCTGAAAACCAGCTCAGCACGCGAGGGGGTTGGCGCATGCGTGGCTGTGGCGGTTGCCAGAGGCGTGGCCGTGACAGTCTCCCGGGAGTCCTCCACAGGGGCAGCGGCTGTCCCCTCTGGAGGCAGGACACCCCGTGCACCGCTGGAGCGCATTGTGAAGGCAATGATCGCGCCTGCCGCCAAGATCGCCGCCCCCGCAACAGCCCAGGCAGTAAGGGGGCGGCCTCTGTTAGCCACTCACCATACCTCCAAACAGCGGGCCATCACTCACAGCCGCCCCTTCCGATCTAGCTAGGAACTGCTCAAGCGATTCGAGTGCTCGTTGAGTGTAGGCCGCGTATCGCCGGCGCTTTTCCCGCACTGGCGGATCGAGAGGAGGGAGCAGGCCAAAGTTTGCCTTCATCGGCTGGAAGTGTTCAGGCTCGGCGTGGCAGACATAATGCACCAGTGCCCCCAGCATAGTGTCGGGGGGCAGAACCCACAGCGGTTCTCCTCTGAGGAGCCGGGCGGCATTCGCACCTGCCAGCAGCCCTGTCCCGGCGTTGCCAACGTAGCCCTCTACGCCCGTGATCTGCCCGGCGAACAGCAAATCGTCACGCTGGCGGTATTGCATCGTCGGGCGCAGAAGCATGGGCGCGTTGAGGAATGTGTTGCGATGCATCTGACCCAAGCGCTCAAACTCGGCGTTCTCAAGCCCGGGGATGAGCCTGAATACGCGTTTCTGCTCCGGCCAGCGCAGGTTCGTCTGGAAGCCCACCAGGTTGTATAACGTGCCCGCGACGTTATCCTGCCGGAGCTGCACAACAGCATACGGGCGCTGGCCAGTGCGCGGATCGGTCAGACCTACCGGCCTCAACGGGCCAAAGGCCAGCGCCTCCGGCCCCCGCTGGGCAAGCTCTTCAATCGGCAGGCACCCCTCAAAGAAACGCGGGTCATCCCGCTCGAAGTCGCGAAGCTCAATGCGCTCGGCGTTGATCAGCGCATCCACAAACCGCCGGTATTCGGCTTGGTTCATCGGGCAGTTGATGTAGTCACCGGCTTCTTCATCGCCTCGCCCGTAGCGCGAAGCGCGGTACGCCACGCGCATGTCAATCGTCTCAGCTCTGACGATCGGCGCCAGCGCGTCGTAGAAATACAGATACTCCTCACCGACACAGCGCCCGATGTCTTCTGCAAGCGCGCTTGAAGTCAGGGGGCCAGTTGCGACAATTGTGGGGCCGTCGGGAATCTGCATCACCTCCTCGCGCTGGAGCGTAATGTTCGGATGTGACTCGATCCGGGCGCTCACCAGCGCGCTGAAGGCCTCCCGGTCCACGGCCAGCGCACCCCCCGCCGGAACGCGTGTCTCGTCCGCGCAGCTCAGGATCAAGGAGCCAAGACGCCGCATCTCAGCCTTGAGCAGTCCACTCGCCCGGTCCGGCAGGTCCGAGCCGAGTGAGTTGCTACACACCAATTCAGCCAGCTTATCGGTGATATGGGCGGGGGTGGTCTTCTGTGGCCGCATCTCCCACAGGATGACCCGAATGCCTCTCTCGGCGGCCTGCCAAGCTGCCTCGCAGCCTGCTAATCCTGCACCGACGATGTTGACTACCCCCCTACCCTGAGAGGCCGCTTCTGCCTTCCCCATGATACCCTCCCCTACACATCCCTCATACCGGTAACAGCATTATGCACAATCTTGGCCGAAGATTCCACCACAATCGCAACGCATCCCCTGTCTGGCTTCCGATTCAGCACCCCTGGACGCTGCCCCCTGATCGCTACACGAAGATTGTTCGCCCTCGCCGTGCTCTGCTGCCAGAGAGAGCATAGCCAGGCAAAGCGCCCTACCTCACGCGCCCGAGACCGCGCGCGCCCACCGGGGTACGGAACACCCGCCCAAGGATTCAGTTCCTTTCTTCAGGGAAATGCACAGGCAGCGCTCAGCGCAATCACGGAAGCCTGCCGACGCCCACCGGGAACTTGCTGTATCGTTCGGTTATGGTCGTCCAATGAAGTGCTGACGGCTTACTCAGGTCTCGCCTTCTCGCCAAGGCTGTAGCACCCCGGCACGACCACGTACTCAACAACCTCATTCGGCCCCAGTGCAACAACGGACTCGCCCTTTGTGTTCCGCCCGGCGCGCGGAGCCAGGCCAAACCGCATGTATTTGGGCTTGCCCTTGTTGGTTACCACCACCAGGTTATCATCCATCGTTCCAATGGCCGCCGCCGCCAGCATGGACTGCTTATCTGAGAACTTGATCGTGATGACACCCTGACCGTAGCGGCCCTGCAGCGGGTAATCCTCCAGCGGACTTGACTTCGCAATACCCGTATCCGTGATAACCCACAGGCTCGCACGCGGCTCGACAACCATCATCCCCACAACCCTGTCGCGCCGCCCCCCCAGTTTAATCCCCTTGACGCCTGCTGCGGGAAGCCCCATAGGGCGGATGTCGTCCTCGTTAAACCGGATCGCGTTCCCTTCAGCGCTGACCAGCACAAGCTCATCGTTGCCCCGCGTCCAGGCGGCCCAGCCCAGTGCATCCCCGCTGAGTCCCATCACCTGGAAGGGTCGGGCAGTCAGCCCTGGCAAGTCCGCCAGTGCAATCCGCTTAACCATCCCCCCCACAGATGCAAGGCACAGGTAGCCTTCCTCAACCCCCACAGGCAGGCTTAGGGCAGCAACAATCTCCTGTTCCTCCCCCAACGGCGTGATGTTTGAGAAATGCACGCCCTCCTGGAAATCATTGACCTGCGGGAGCTGGTGCACGGCGACAGTGGCGGCACTGCCATCCGCTGTAAACACGTAGAGCGTCTCGCTCGTCCCGGCCCGGAGCATTGCGCGCGGCGGGTCCTTGACCGAGGTCGTCACCTTGGGTTGCTCGTCTCCAAATGTACGCGAGATAAGGCCGCCCGCAGTCAGCGTGACCCATACCTGCTCGTCGGGCAGGAGCTGTGTCAACGTCACAGCTTCGCCGACCGCCTCGGTCACGATCAACGTCCGCCGGGGATCGGCATAGCGGCGCTTGACATCAAGCAGTTCTTCCTTGATCACATCGCGCATCATCTTCTCGCTCTTAAGGAGCCGCTCAAGATACTTGATTAGGTTCTGCTTTTCCTTGTACTCATCCTCGATCTTTCTGCGCTCAAGCGCAGCCAGGCGGCGGAGCGGCATGTTCAGGATAGCCTGCGCCTGCTCATCACTGAGCTTGAAGGCTTTGCGCAGGTTAACATGAGCTGTCTCGACCGTCCGGGAACGGCGGATTGTGTCAATGACCTCGTCTAGGTTGTCGAGCGCGATCAGGTACCCTTCCAGGATGTGCGCTCGCTCTTTGGCCCGTGCCAAGTCGTATTCGCTGCGGCGGCGGACAACGACAAAACGGTGCTCAAGATAGACTCGCAGGGCCTGCTTAAGGGGAAGCAGACGAGGCTCATCATCGACTAGGGCTAACATGATGATGCTGAACGTCACGCGCATCGGCGTCAGCTTGTAGAGCTGAGCTAACACTTCATGTGGGTCAACCGTGCGGGTCAGATCGATCACGATGCGCAAGCCCTGGCGGTCACTCTCATCGCGCAGGTCGGTGATCCCCTCGATCTTCTCCTCCCGCGCCAGCTCAGCAATGCGCTCGAGAAGGTTTGTCTTGTTGGTCTGGTAGGGTAGCTCGGTGACGATGATCCGGTTGCGGTTGCGGCTCAACTGCTCGACATGCGCCTTGGCCTGAACGGTGATCTTGCCCCGACCTGTCGCGTAGGCGTGTGCCAGATTGTCAGTCTCGCCGTCATCGTGATAGCGGAAGACAACGCCCCCCGTGGGGAAGTCCGGCCCTTTAATGAACTGCATCAGTTCGGGCAACCCGAGGTCATCAAGCTTCTGCCAGTTGTCCAACATATAGGCCAGAGCGTCAACGACTTCTCCCAAGTTATGAGGCGGGATGCTCGTGCTCATGCCGACGGCAATCCCGGATGAGCCGTTCACCAGCAGGTTGGGGATGCTGGCCGGGAGGACAGCCGGCTCATAGAGACTCCCGTCAAAATTCTCCACATAGTCAACGGTATCCTTATCGATGTCGTTGAGCATGTCGAGACCGGGGTCGTACATGCGGGCCTCGGTGTAGCGCATCGCCGCTGCTGCGTCACCGTCAATCGATCCGAAATTGCCTTGCCCATCGATCAACGGATAGCGCATCGAAAAGTCCTGCGCCATGCGGACCATTGCATCGTAGACCGCCGCGTCCCCGTGTGGATGGTACTTACCCAGCACCTCGCCCACAATGCGCGCACTCTTGCGGTACGGGCTGTCAGGACGGAGACCCATGTCGTACATCGCGTAGAGGATGCGGCGATGGACCGGCTTCAGCCCATCCCGGGCATCCGGGAGCGCCCGGCTGACAATCACGCTCATGGCATAGTCGAGGTAAGCCGCTCGCATCTCCGAGTCAATATCAACCTGTCGGACGGTTCCAACTTCCATGCACGATCTCCCTAAACGTCGATGGCTTCACATCCCATCTACCACGCCCGCGCACCGCGATGCCGAGCGCCCCGTTGTGAAGCATGCCCCCATCTTATCCGATACCAGCCTGGCCGCTGAGACCACGCTGAGTGGATGATAAGAAGAATCCGGACAACTGTCAATCGCTACCTGGCTCATCAGTATCCAGACCAGAAGCGACGCTTACCTATCGGTACAGCTGTTCTGCCATTTGGCCAGCCCAGAGAGCGGTACATTTGTTCTAGTGCCCGGTGCCGGAATTGTAGATCAAGCGCGGGTCGAATGCAATACGTCACCTTGGCTTGACGTCCCCCCCTGACCTGATACAATCCGGTGTCGGAGTTATACCCAGGAGTCATGCCCAGAAGGAAAAAGATAGGGGTGGAATGCTGAAACTGAGGAAGCCCTCCTCCGTACCAGTACCTGAGGGACGGCTTGCCCTGGCGATTGCGCTCATCGCAGCCAGCCTGCTTGTGGTCGGCCTAGCCCCTTCACACGCTGCCCCGGCACCGACGGAGTTCTACCGGGTGAAGGAGGACGACACATGGGGCAGGATCGCAGCCAAGTTCAGGGTGCCGGTGCTGCTGCTATGGCGGGCGAACGGCGTCACCAACCCGGCCCGGCTCGAAAAGGGCCAGAGGCTCTTTATCCCGTCAGTCGATGCGGAGCCAAGAGGGGATATCCTCGTCTTTGAGGTTGGGGACGACTCCTCGATGCTGTGGGCAGCGCTTGGAAGCGGCACTTCGCCGATCAGCCTGCTCTATCTGAACAGCATCGCCAGCCCTGCCGAGGCATTCGGGCAGACGCTCTATGTCCCGGATATGTCCGACGCCATTCGTGCTGTTGCAGCCGCCCCATCTCCGGAGCCAACGAGTAACGGAGACGATGGCGGTGACGACGATAGTGGCGATGATGATGATGATGGCGACGACGAAGAGAGCAGCCCTCCCCCTGAAGGCGCGTTGGCCCGCTCCCGCATGGGGGTCCAGGGGCACTTTCTTATCGCCGACGACGAGCTGCGCCAGCGGATGCTGGACATGGCAGCCTACGACATTGGCTTCGGGTGGATCAAACAGCAGGTACGCTGGGACGAGTTCGAGTGGCTTCGCGGCAACTACTCCGAGGAGATGCTGCAGGCGCTGGATAAGTTTGTTCATGACGCCTACCAGCGTGACATGAGAATCCTGCTCAGCATCGCTCACGCCCCCGACTGGGCCCGCAGCACAACCGAGGAGAACGGCCCCCCTGTTGACTACAACGATTACTACAACTTCGTTGGCTTCATCGTCGCGCGTTACAAATACATGCTGAGCGCCATCGAGGTGTGGAACGAGCCAAACCTGGGGCGCGAGTGGCGAGGTGCACCGCTAAATGGCGGGGAATACGTCCGTCTACTGGCAGGCGCCTATGACCGCATTAAGCGCGAATACCCGGAGGGCAACCTAACGGTGGTCAGCGCCGGACTGGCTCCCACGGGTGTCAACGATGGGATAAACGCCGTGGACGACCGGACCTTCCTGCGCCAGATGTACGAAGCCGGGGTTGAGAACTATGCCGACGCTATCGGCATTCATCCATACGGCTGGGGCAATCCACCCTGGGCGCGCTGCTGTGGGGACTGGGGCGGGGCGCCGTCGCATAACGACCATCCCACGTTTTTCTTCCTGAACACCATCGAGGATTACCAGGCAATCCAGGCCCAGTTTGGAGGCGCGCGTCCCTTCTGGGCGACTGAGTTTGGTTGGGGGACGATGGACGGGCTTGACCGTCCAGTTCCGACAGAAGCCCCGTTCTTCAGCTACGTCAACCAGGGGCAACAGGGCGAGTACATCGTGGAGGCCTACCGAATGGCTCAGGAGTGGGACTTCATGGGGCCTATGTTCCTGTGGAACTTCAACATTGCCGCCCTGCCCGATCTGGATTCCAGCCAGTCTGGTTACAGCATCCTGCGGGCAAACGAGTCTGGGGAGCCTTATCCACGACAGGCCTACGAGATCCTGCGTGATGCCCCCAAAACGGACACATAGTGTGCTTTCCTGAGAGTTGTTCTTAACGACTCTAGGACCCCGTGCGATGATGGAGAAGGCCCCGGGAGGACGTTCCCGGGGCCTTCTGTTCATCCCACTGCTGGAGATAGTAGGGAGCTACTCTTCGTAGTCATCAGCGTACCCGTCACCATCGACCATCTCCGCCTCAGCCAATGCGACCGGCCCCGCTTCCTCTCCCGCTGGCGCCGACAAATGTGGCGCAATGTAGGATTCCGCGACCGCGTCACTGTGCAAGTCAAGCCACCGGGTGCGATCCTCCCGGTAGTGGTGGAAACCGGTCCCGGCTGGAATCAGCTTACCGATGATGACGTTCTCCTTGAGACCGATCAAGGGGTCTTCCTTGCCCGCGATGGCTGCGCCCGCCAGCACCTTGATCGTGTGCTGGAAGGAGGACGCAGACAGAAAACTGTCTGTACTGAGTGCGGCCTTCGTCACGCCGAGGAGGACGTTCTGAGCACTGGCAGGTGTCCCACCGCGCTGGATGATCTTCTCATTGATGCGTTTCAGCAGCAGGCGGTCGATCAGTTCACCCGGCAGTAGTTCCGTATCACCGCTCCGCGTAATCTGCACCTTAGACAGCAGACGGCGGATGATCACCTCAAAGTGTTTGTCATTGATGTTGACCCCCTGCTGGCGGTATACTTTCTGCACCTCCTCCAGCAGGTAGTGCTGCGTTGCCTCGATGCCCAAGATGCGCAGAATACGGTGCGGATTCTTGGACCCCTCGGTCAGCGGATCGCCCGCCTTCACCCTATCACCGCTGCGCAGGCGGTGGCGGCCACCGCCCGGTTCTTCTATCTCGACGAGTCGTGCTGCACTGGGCAGCTCGTACTCGCGCTCCTCACGGCGTTCGTGAATGAGCGTCAGGACATCACCCTCGATTACAACGCGGCCCGTGTAGTCCGACGTGAAGACTTCCTCCCCGCGGCGGGCAAGCTCCTGGCCCTGAGTGACCTCATCACCGTCCTGGACCAGAATCTCCCAACCCGAAACATCATATGGCTCGGCTATCACCTCACTGTCGACGACCGACACGTAGCGGATGCCTTCGCGCTCATAGATTTCAACAACACCGCCGATGTCAGTGATGATCGCCTCGCCCTTGGGCTTCTTACGCGCCTCAAAGATCTCTTCGACGCGCGGCAGGCCGGTGGTAATGTCGCCACGCTCCTCTGCCGTGCCGCCCGTGTGGAACGTCCGCAGGGTGAGCTGAGTACCCGGTTCACCGATGGACTGGGCAGCGACGATCCCAACCGCCGCCCCGATCTCCACCAGTTCACCTCGCCCCAGATCACGGCCATAGCACATCTGGCACAGGCCAAACATCAGCTCGCAGGTCATCGGAGAACGGACGTACACGTCGGGAATGTCAAGGCTGTCGATAAGTTCGGCAGTCGCCTCGTCGATGATCTGGTTGCGCTCAACGATGATTTCACCCGTCTCGGGGTTGACCACCGGCCCGGCAGCCGTGCGCCCAACCAGCCGCTCGTACATACTCTGTTCAGCCACCGGCTGCGACCGGCGGATCCAGATACCCGCCTCAGTGCCGCAGTCGGGCGCGTTGATGATCATGTCCTGGCCGACATCTACCAGACGGCGTGTCAGGTAACCCGCGTCCGCCGTCCTGAGAGCGGTGTCCGCCAGCCCCTTACGCGCGCCATGTGTGCTGATGAAGTACTCCAGAGCCGTCAAGCCCTGACGGAAGTTGCTACGGATAGGGAGGTCGATGATGCGTCCCGATGGATCGGCCATCAGGCCACGCATGCCCGCCAACTGGGTGATCGGCCCCATCCCACCCTTTGTTGAGCCAGAGTCGGCCATGATAGCAATGCTGCTGTACGGGTCAAGCGCATTCCGGACAGCGTGTTCGACCTTTGCCTTGGCGCTCGTCCACTCATTGATCGTCGCCTGGTAGCGCTCTTCCTCGGTCAGCAATCCACGGCGATACTCGCGCTCAATCTGGTTGACCGACTGGGTTGCACTCTCCAGAATGGCGGCACGCTCCTCCGGGAGCGTGAGGTCGCTGACCGCGATAGTAGCTCCAGAGTACGTAGCGTACTTGAAGCCGAGATCCTTGATCGCGTCCACGACTTCAACCGTCACCTCTGGCCCGTAGCGCGTGTAAATCTGCCCGACCAGCTTGTTAATGCCTTTCTTGTCAAGCGTCTGGTTGACCCAGCGCATCTCGTCAGGCAAGATGCGGTTGAAGATGCATCGGCCGACAGTGGTGACAATCGGCTTCTCCAAAGGCAGGCCGTCATCGAAGATTTTCAGGATGCGGATGGGGGTATGGACCTGCACCTGACGCAGCGTGTAGGCCATCTCCACTTCATCGATGTCATAGAACGCACGCAGCGACTCAGGATCAAGGCTGCTGAGCGGCTGGTCAGGTCGCTCCATCGTCAGGTAGAACACTCCCAGCACCATGTCCTTGCTCGGGCCAACGATCGGTGCGCCGTCGGCTGGCTTCAGCAGGTTCTTGGTGCTCAGCATCAGCTCACGTGCCTCTTCAACCGCCTTACCGGAGAGCGGCACATGGACAGCCATCTGGTCACCGTCAAAGTCGGCGTTAAAAGCCGTACAGACAAGGGGGTGAATCTGGATGGCCTTGCCCTCGACGAGCAACGGCTCGAAGGCCTGAATCCCCAACCGGTGCAGCGTAGGCGCGCGGTTCAGCAGAACCGGCCGCTCCTGGATGACCTCCTCCAGAACCTCCCAGACCTCCGGCTTCTCCCGCTCGATGATGCGCTTGGCACTCTTAACGTTCGATGCGTAGTTGTATTTGACGAGGCGGCTGATGACGAATGGCCGGTACAGCTCCAGAGCCATCGTTTTCGGAAGGCCGCATTGGTGCAGCTTGAGCTTGGGGCCAATGACGATCACCGAGCGCCCCGAGTAGTCAACGCGCTTACCCAGCAGGTTGCGGCGGAAGCGCCCCTTCTTGCCCTTGAGCATATCGCTCAGCGACTTAAGCTCACGGCGCCCCCGGCGGCTGAGCGCCCTACCCCGCTGGCTGTTGTCGATGAGACTGTCAACAGCTTCCTGGAGCATGCGCTTCTCGTTGCGCACGATCACGTCCGGCGCGCCCAGTTCAAGCAGCCGCTTGAGCCGGTTGTTGCGGTTAATGACCCGCCGGTACAGGTCGTTCAGGTCGGACGTCGCAAAGCGGCCACCATCGAGCTGCACCATCGGGCGCAGATCGGGCGGGATGACTGGCAGCACGGTCAGGATCATCCACTCAGGACGGTTGCCGCTCTTGCGCAATGCCTCGACCACCCGCAGCCGCTTGGTTGCCTTCTTACGGCGCTGCTTGGAGCGAGTCGTCCGGATCTCATGCCATAGTTCGGCACTGAGCTTGTCCAGGTCCATCGACTTCAGGATCTCATAGAAGGCCCCTGCTCACATCCAGGCCTTGAAGACCTGGCCGTAGCGTTGCTTCAGTTCACGATAGCGCGCCTCACCGAGGAACTGCATCTGCTCGAGCGATTCAAGCTCCCGACGCAGGTCAGCATACTGCTGCTGGACATCGGCGAGACGCTGGGCAGCGGCCTCCCTGATCTCGGCTATGCGCTCAGCCGTTTCCGAGGCCACTTCGGCGCTCTCGCCCCGGCCAGAGGACAGGGCCTCACGACGACGCTCCTCGATGTCAGCCTGGATACCGTTCAGCAGGCTACCCGCTACTTCCTGCACGCGGCCAATGTGTTCAGGACCGACCGTCTCGCCTGCCTCAACGATCACAGTGCCAGACGGTTCGAAGATCATCGGCTTACGGACGGTCACGCCAGCCTTGTCCTCAAGCTGGCTTTGGAAGCTCTGCGCGGCCTGCATCAGCTCGTCCGTGCGAGCCGAAAGCTCGTCGTCAAAAGCCCGGTTGATCAAGTCTTCGTGCGACCGAATATCCAGCAGAGCCGCATCGCTCACCTCCTGGATGCTGCTGATCTGGGCCGCCGCCTCCGCATGAATCGCCTCTTCTTCGGCCTTCAGATCCTCGGCTAGACGCTTCAGCGCCTTCTGACGGGCATCCTCGTCCACGTGCGTGATGACGTACTGTGCAAAGTACAGAACGCGGTCGAGGTTGCGGCGTGAAACATCCAGCAGCAGGCCAAGGTAGCTCGGAACGCGGCGGGTGTACCACACGTGCGCGACTGGCGCGGCAAGCTCGATATGGCCCATCCGCTCGCGGCGAACAGACGCCCGCGTGATCTCAACCCCACACTTGTCGCACGTCAGGCCCTTGTACCGGACATTCTTATACTTGCCGCAGTAGCACTGCCAGTCCCGCGTGGGGCCAAAAATCGCCTCACAGAACAGGCCATCCTTCTCGGGTCGCAGGCGACGGTAATTAATCGTCTCGGGCTTGGTCACCTCGCCGTATGACCAGGAACGAATCTGCTCTGGCGACGCCAGGCTGACACGCAGTGCCCGAAAATCTTTAGCTTCGAGGCCCGTCTCCTGCATGCGACTGTATACCACGGAAATACTACCTCCTGGTCACTTGACCATCCCACTGCCTCGGGAAAACACAAACTGCGCACGAAGGACACCTCCGGCGCGTGGATTTGGGTTGAGTCCTGCTGTCACCTCAACTGACCGGCGAATTGTTGTTGTGAAATGTTTGGCTCAGGCGGTCGCGCTACCCTAGAAGCCAGATTGTTCGCAAACGATTATTATAGCACCTTTTCTGATAATTTGCGAATCAAATGCGACCCCGCGACCCGGCGACCCGCGATCCATATACAGACGATTACCCCACCCAGCGCAGATAAGCCTCCATGAATCCGTCGAGCTGACCGTCCAGTACAGCGGTCGTGTTTGCCGTCTCGTACTCCGTGCGATGATCCTTCACCATCTGGTAGGGATGGAGCACATAAGAGCGGATCTGATTGCCGAAATTGGCGTCAATGTACTCCCCCTTGAGTTCGGCCCGCTCCTCTTCCTGCTTCTGGCGTTCCAGCTCAAACAGGCGGGCACGGAGCACACGCAGCGCCGTCTCGCGGTTCTGGGTCAGAGAGCGCTCATTTTGGCAGCTCACCACGATCCCGGTGGGCTGGTGAGTGATACGCACTGCCGTCTCGTTCTTCTGGACATGCTGGCCGCCTGCTCCGCCTGCCCTGAAAGTCTCGATCACAAGGTCGTTGGGGTTGATCTCAACTTCGATCTCACCATGAACATCCGGCCATACCTCGACCAGCGCAAATGACGTATGCCGCCGGTGGGCCGAATCGAAGGGGGACAGCCGCACGAGGCGATGTACGCCGCGTTCGGAACGCAGGTATCCATAAGCCCAATCGCCGCTGATGCCGATCGTCACGCTTTTCAGCCCACCTTCATCACCGGGGCTGCGGTCCAGGATTTCGGCTCTGTAGCCCCGTCGCTCGGCCCAGCGCAGATACATACGCTCCAACATTTCCGCCCAGTCCATCGCGTCCACGCCGCCCGTCCCGGCATGGATGGCCAGGATCGCGTCCTCCTGATCGTACTCGCCCGACAGGAGAGTGTGAAACTCCAGCCGCTCGACGCGCTCCGAAAGCTCTTCGACCTCAGCTTCCAGGTCCGCCCGCAGGCTTTCATCACCCAGCGCAGCCAGCTCACGCGCATCGGAGAGCCGCTGCGCCACGCTGTCCCACCGCTCGATCTCTTCACGCAGACGCGACGCCCTCCGCATCAATTCCTGAGCAACCTGAGCGTCATCCCAGAAGTCGGGGGCAGCAGCCCGCGCTTCAATCTTCGCCAGTTCAGCACGTTTTTCAGGAACGTCAAAGACGCTCCATCAGCTCCTCGATACGCTCCAACAGTTCATTCGTTTGGCCGATGATGTCTTCCATGGTGTTATCCTCACGCTGTGCGTTAATCAGACGCTACTCCTCAAACAACCCATCCACAAACGCGCGTGGGTCAAAAGCAACGAGGTCGTCCAGCCCTTCCCCCACCCCGACGTAGCGCACTGGCAGACCCAGTTCGTGGCCAATGGCAAACACCATCCCGCCGCGTGCCGTGCTGTCAAGCTTGGTGACAACCACGCCCGTGACGCCAACCGCCTCCTTGAAACGCGCCGCCTGCTGGAGCGCATTCTGCCCTGTCGTGCCGTCCACAACGAGCAGCACCTCGTGAGGAGCAGCGTGGACGTTCTTGGCAGCCACACGCCGTATCTTCTTGAGTTCCTCCATCAGGTTGTACTTGGTATGGAGTCGCCCAGCCGTATCAATGACCAGCAGGTCACAGTCGCGGGCACGAGCCGCGCAGATCGCGTCGTAGGCCACTGCCCCTGCGTCGCCGCCGATCTGTCCCGAGACGACGGGTACGCCAACACGCCGCCCCCACACTTCGAGCTGCTCGATGGCCGCCGCACGGAAGGTGTCTGCGGCAGCCAGAATAACACGCCTTCCCTCGCCCTTCCAACGGTGAGCCAGCTTGGCGATAGTTGTTGTCTTGCCAGAGCCGTTAACGCCAACGACCAGCACCACAGTCAGCAAGCGCTCGTCCTCCAGCCCCGAAGGCCCCGGAGCAGGCAACAGGCCAAGAAGGATTTCCCTGAGCACCGCTTCAAGCTGGGTGCGGGTAGTCAACCCCTCTCCCTGCACACGCTTTCGCAGCGCAGAAGTAACCTTGAGCGCCGTCTCAACGCCCAGATCAGCCTGGATGAGCAGGGCTTCCATGTCATCCCAGACCTCTTCGTCAAGCTCTGTCGCACCAATGAGCTGGGCAATGCGCCCCAAAAATGCCTGCCGCGTGCGGCGTAGTGATTCGCTAAACATAAGACAAAGGTGATGACATGTGCGCCAACGTCTCGATGTTCACAGCCGATCCAAACAGAGCGATTATAGCACATCCGCCTTCCTCCCGCTCCAAAATTGTCGCGAATCGATGCTATAGCTATAATCCGCTAAACACCGCAAGCGCGTGAGACTCAGTGAACGCGGAGAGCCTACCTTGAGCAAACTCACCCATCTGGACGAATCGGGGCAGGCCGCAATGGTCAACGTCAGCCACAAACCGGACACCGAGCGAGTCGCTGTGGCGCGCGGCCAGGTGAGCTTGAAGCCGGAGACGCTGGCGCTCATCCGCGAAGGCGCGCTGAAGAAAGGGGATGTGCTGTCTGTGGCACGCCTGGCGGGCATCATGGCCGCCAAACGCACCGCCGACCTGATCCCGCTCTGCCACCCGCTGCCCCTCACGCACATTACTGTCGATCTTGCGCTGGATGACAACCCGCCGCGCGTCCTGATCGAGTCCCGTGTCCGCACGGTGGGCAAAACAGGAGTGGAGATGGAGGCGCTGACGGCCGTCGCAGTAGCGGCGCTCACTGTCTATGACATGGCCAAGGCAGTTGACCGGGGGATGCGCATCGAGGCGATCCGCCTGGTTGAGAAGCATGGCGGGCAGTCGGGGGATGTTGTTCTGGAATAATGATGATGCGGGTCACTGTACGCTTCTTTGCAACCCTGCGTGACCGGGCCGCGATAGAGCGGGTGCAGCTTAACTTACAGCATGGGGCCACTGTCGGCGCACTGCTGGAGCGGCTGAATACAGAGTACCCGGAGATTGGGCCTTTGCTGCCGACGGCACTGGTGGCAGTGAACAAGGAGTATGCCTTCCCTGAGGACACGCTGCAAGACGGTGATGAGGTAGCCCTGTTTCCGCCCGTCAGTGGAGGGGGGAGCTGGCCGGAGTACTTCGCCGTCACCGCCGACCCGCTGGACATAGACGCGATCATCGCCGCCATTACCCAGCCAGAAACAGGTGGGGTCTGTATATTTACCGGCGTGGTGCGCGGCCTAACGGCCAGGGAAGCAGACCCCCGGAAAACGGATCACCTGGTGTACGAGGCTTATGAGGGGATGGCTGAGAAAAAGCTGCGCCAGGTGGCAGGCGAGATCCGCACCCGATTCCCTAAGGTGCAGGGCATTGCTATCGTTCAGCGCACCGGCAGGCTGGAGGTCGGTGAGACGACGGTGCTGGTCGCGTGCGCGGCTGGGCACCGCCATGATGGGATTTTTGAGGCCGCTCGTTTCGGGATCGACCGGCTAAAAGAGATCGTCCCCGTCTGGAAGAAAGAGGTGGGACCCGACGGCAGCGCATGGGTCGAGGGGCACTATCACCCTACGCGGGCCGACATTGACGACGCGCCACCAAGCCCCCCCTAAAGGGTTATTACGTCTGCCAGCATGAGCACACGCGAAGCGATTGAATTGAAAGGATAAGCGTATGCGCCGGGTCGTCATCACCGGATTCGGAGCCATATCAGCGGTTGGCCTGACAGCAGAAGAGACGTGGCAGAATATTGTCGAGGGACGGTCAGGCGTCGGCCCGATCACCCTGTTCGATACAACCGACTTTCCGGTGGGACTTGCTGCCGAAGTCAAAGGTTTTGACCCGAACGCGGTGCTGGATCACCGGGAGGTGAGACGCCAGGACCGGTTTGAGTGGCTGGCTAATGCTGTGGCGCAGGAGACACTCGCCCACAGCGGGATAGCGGTCACCGAGGATAACTGTGACCGCATCGGTGTTGCCATCAGCAGCGGCATCGGTGGGCTGGAAACCCTCACCGAACAGGCCCGCACGCTCTTTGAGGAAGGCGCACGCCGTCTTAGCCCGTTTGCCATCCCGCGCATCATGACCAACGGGGGCGCAGGGACGGTCAGTATCCTGCACGGCCTGCGCGGACCCTCGTTCAGCGTTGGCTCTGCATGCGCGTCAGCCAGCGACGGGATTGGCTTTGCTGCGATGCTGATCAGAAATGGGGTTGCTGATGCCATGCTGGCGGGCGGCTCTGAAGCGGGGATAACGCCACTGGGCATTGGCGCCTTTGCCCGGATCGGAGCGTACACCCAGCGTGAAGACCATACCCCCGCCCCCTTCAGCGCCGACCGCGACGGGCTGGTCATGGGCGAATGTGCCGCCGCACTGATGCTTGAGAGCCTGGAGCACGCCGAAGCACGCGGCGCGGAGATCTACGGAGAACTGGTTGGCTACGGTGCATCGGCGGACGCGTTCCACATCACCGCGCCGACGGAGGATGGCTCCGGCAGCGCATTAGCCATCCGGCGAGCGCTGGAAAGCGCCCGGCTGGCACCGGAGGACATCGACTATATCAACGCTCATGGCACGGGCACCCCGCTCAATGATGTCTCCGAGACACGGGCGATTAAGCTCGCCCTTGGCGAGCATGCCTATGATATCCCGATCAGTTCAACCAAAAGCATGACCGGCCACTGCATGGGCGCGACAGGCGCGCTGGAGGCTGTGTTCTGCCTCCAAGCCATCCGCGACGGTATCGTACCCCCTACCATCAACTACAGCGGGCCTGACCCAGAGTGCGATCTGGACTACGTGCCGAATGAGGCGCGGCGTATGCCGATCCGGATAGCGGCCAGCAACTCATTTGGTTTTGGCGGGCACAACGCCGTCCTCATCTTCAAGGCATTTGAGCGATGATATCTTCAGGCGCGGGGTGGCTAATGGCGGAGATCAAACCGGCCCAGTTCGAGGAACTCAGCGGCCTTGCCTTCGGAGACCGGTCATTGCTCTTGCGCGCACTAACGCACCCCTCATATCTCAATGAACACCCCGAGGAGGGCCTGGAAGACAACCAGCGTTTGGAATTCTTAGGGGATGCGGTGCTCGACTTCATCAGCGGAGAACTGCTGTATCACCGCTTCCCGGAAGCGCCCGAAGGGCGCTTGACACGCCTGCGTGCCGCGCTGGTGCGCACCGAGACACTGGCCCGGTTTGCAAAGGAATGCCACATCGGGCAGGCGCTGATGTTGGGCCGAGGTGAAGAAGAGAGCGGGGGACGGCAGCGGGCGAACAATCTCTGCGCCGCTTTCGAGGCAGTGGTGGGCGCGCTGTATCTCGATCAGGGCATTGAAGCCGTTCGCGCCTTCGTCGGCCCCCTATTTGAAAGCGCGCTGTCTGAGATCGTCCGGCTGGAGCTGGACAAGGACGCCAAAAGCCGCCTGCAGGAATGGAGCCAGGCTAACCTGGGCACGACGCCCAGCTACCAGACTGTGGACAGCCGCGGCCCTGACCACGCTAAGGAGTTCACGGTAGCCGTGTTTATCGATGGGCAGCGCTACGGCGTCGGCGTCGGCCCAAGCAAGCAGGCTGCTGCCCAAGCTGCGGCGCGCGAGACGCTCATCATGCTCCACGCATACGACGAACTGTAGGCCCTGTATGGTGCGTCTGCTGATCACCGGCGCCAGCGGCGACCTGGGTCGCCCTCTCTCCGCGCTGGCCTCGCACGGCTGGGATACAGTGGGCACTTACTACCGCAACCCGCTGGTTGGTGGAGGCCAGGCAGTACGGGTGGACCTGCGTGAGCGGGAGGCCGTGCTCCGCCTTATCAGGGCAGTCGAACCGGAGGTAATCATCCATGCTGCCGCCTCCGACAGCAGCGAAGACACGGTGAACACGAACCGGCTGGCCGCCCGCCACATTGCGGAGGCAGCCAGCAGCATAGGCTGCCGCCTGATCGCGCTTTCGACGGACATGGTTTTTGACGGCACCCGTGCGCCCTATGCTGAAGACGCTCCCCCTACCCCGGTTGGCCCCTACGCGCAGGTCAAGGCTGACAACGAGGCGATGCTGCTCGCCGCGCATCGTAACTGTCTGATCGTGCGGACAAGCCTGATCTACGACTTAACACCGCTGAACAAACAGGTTGCCTGGATGGAGAGGGCTATCGCAGCCGGGCAGCCGGTCGCCCTGTTTGAAGACGAAGTGCGTCAGCCGATCTGGGCGTGGAACCTAGCAGAGGCGCTGCTTGAGCTGGCGCAGGGGAGCGCGAGAGGCATCCTCCATGTAGCAGGCCCCGAACCGGTCAGCCGGTGGGAATTGGGCTGTGCACTGCTTGAGGCCTTAGGCTACGATCCCCGTCTGGTCGCCCGCAGGGCCAGAGCTGCCGAGATAGCACCCAGCCGCCCGCGTACGCTCATCCTTAAGCTGGACAGGGCGCGCGCGATTCTCCACACCCCTCTTCTGCCGCTACACGAAGCGCTACGCCGGGCCAGAACCGAGGCTTAGGGCCGAGACCAGCCCACCTCGACGACGACAAGGCGGTGGTCGGACGCGGTGCTGTCCACTTGGCGCGAGTCAAGCGGCTCCAACCCTTTAAGCAGGATGTAGTCATGTCTGGCCGAGGGATTGGACGCCGGGACGGTATACCCCCGTTCGATGCCAAGCACAACATCCGGATCGACAAACCCGCTGAGCATAAGCTGTTTATAGGTGTCATCTTCAGGCGGGACACCCAGATCGCCCCCAAGCACAAGGGTGCTGCTGTCCCCTACAAACCCCAGCACCATTCCAAGCCGCTGCACCCGCTCCTCCTCTGAGGCCGCCAGATCGAGGCGTACGCTTACAAGCCGCACCGGTGGCATGTCTTCCGGCCCGTCAACCAGCGTAGCCCCCAGCACACCAAGCTGCTCATCCGGACTGGGCAGCAGAATGCTTGCCTCGTCTCGCAGCGGCCAGCGAGACAGGATCGCAAGGCCATGCACCTGCTCAACGGTGGGTGCAAAGGCAGCCTCCATGTCGAGGCGGCGGGCCAGATAGTGTACCTCGTCCACGCCGTAGCTCAACGGGCGGCCCCCATCAATCTCCTGGAGGAGCACCACATCTGCCAGCGCCGCCTCAATGGTGCGCGCAGCCAGCTCCAGCTGGAAGCGCCCACTGCCATCATACCCGCTATTCACGTTGTACGTGGCGATGCGAAGCGTGCCGCGCGCCGGCGGCGGTGCGGCCAGGCCATTCAGGCTGCTCAGAATCAGGCCAAATACAAAGACAGGCGCAACAAACACAGCAGCCACCCCTCGGGGGGCCGTCGTTCTGACCAGCCAGGGGTCGATTTCCCGCCACATGAGGCGCGGTAGCCCAAGCAGCACGACCGCCAGAAGGATGACCAGGATGCCCCGGTTCCTGAGCCAGGGAAGCCCGCTCCCGTATTCAAATGTCAGGCTATACGCATAGACCAGCATTACGAAAGCGAGAAGACCCAAGCTGAGCGACGGCCCAACCTGCTCCACCTCGGTCGGCTCAGTCGGCATTGGCACCCACCACAGCAGCAGGACGGCCATAAACTGCGCAACCATGAGCGCGCCCGCCGCTCCCAACCCGCTGAGGCGGTTGCCCACCACGACCAGCAGCACCAGCAGCAGTATCCAGACCCACCCGCGCAGCCGCTCCGCGAACATGGCCACGGTCTCTCCCATGAGGTAGCGCACACCCGGGACGAGGGGGAGTGCCGTCACCAGCAGGAGCCACGGCACAAGCCCGGCGTACGCGACGCCTGACCAGTAGGCCATCACATTCGGCATCGCAAGCACGATCATCTCAAGCGCCAGGAACGCCCCAAAGGCCAGGCCGCCCCACACGCTCAGGAAAGCCGGTTCATACGGCTCGCGCCGGGCGTTGCGCCGGGCAAGGCGGCTGACTACGACCAGCAGCGCCGAGAGCATAGCCTGAACAGCCAGCCAGGGGACAGCCAGTTGAGAGCCTCCTACTGGCACCTCGATCCAGGCCCGGATGGACAGGTCGAAGGTATCCCGGGCGCGAAGCATCTGGTCAAGCGTCAGGCCAACCACCAGCGATGTCAGCCAACTACGCCAATTCGCGCGCAGCAGGGAGGCGAGATAAACGCCCCCTGCCCCGAGCACGGCGATGGCGGCGTACAGTTGCACCGATGGCACCTGCACGGCGAGCACTATCCGCACCAGCGCCACAACTATCGCACTGACACGCAGCGTTTCAGGCAAGGCAACGCGCACACGGGGAGCAAACCAGGGGAGGATGAGCGCAGCAAACAGAAAGACATGGGCGTTAACGAGCAGAGGATCTACAGGGCTGCCGTGCAGCACGGTGCTGATCATGCTCAACAGGCGAGCCAGCGCGACGCGTGCTGCCTGGACGAAGAACAGCGCAACCAGGCTGCCCTCTACAAGCCGATATGTTCGCGATACGCCCACGGGCGGTTTCTCTCCCTTATGGTCACTCAGCCACGCAAACAGCTATAATCTGCAATATAGCAGATGGAGGCTTTATGATACCCGTCGATATCATCCTGGCCAACGGCACTGTCGTCACGATGGATCAATCATACACTGTGATCCAGAACGGCGCAGTCGCTATCAAAGGGGATTCCGTTGCGGCAGTTGGTGACGCGCTGACCATTCAGCGCGGCTATTCTGCCGAGGAGGTCGTGGATTGCTCTGGGCTGACCCTCATCCCGGGCCTGGTTAACGCCCACACCCACGTGCCAATGACGCTCATGCGCGGGCTGGCTGACGATCTGCGACTCGACGTGTGGCTCATCGGCTATATGATGCCGGTTGAGCGCGAGTTTGTCAGCCCGGATTTTGTGCGGCTGGGCACGCAGCTCGGCTGTGCGGAGATGATCCGCTCCGGCGTGACCTGCTTTGCCGACATGTATTATTACGAGGACACCGTGGCGGAGGCGACTGCCCAGACCGGTATGCGGGCAGTATGCGCCCAGACCATCCTGAAATTCCCCTCACCGGACGCTGAGAGCTACGAAGTCAGCCTGAGCGCCTGCCGCCAGTTCATCGAGAAGTGGCACGGGCACCCGTTGATCGTGCCAGCGGTGGCTCCGCACGCCGCCTACACGACAACCGCCGAAATCCTCGAAGCCTCCGCCAAGCTGGCAGCCGAGTTCGACGTACCGCTCCATATCCATATCGCCGAGACCGCGCCAGAAGTCCGGGACTGGCGTGAGCAGTACGGCATGCCGGTGGTCCCCTGGGTCAAGAAGCACAATCTGTTTAGCGCCAAGGTCATCGCCGCCCACTGCGTGCACATCGACGAGGGCGAGATGCATACGCTGCTGCACCATCACGCAGGTGTGGTCCACAACCCAACCAGCAACTTGAAGCTGGCGAGTGGGATTGCACCCGTAGGGCGTATGCTTGAGATCGGCCTGCACGTTGGCATCGGAACAGACGGCCCGGCCAGCAACAATGACCTCGATATGTTCGAAGAGGTGCGCCTGGCTGCCATCCTGGCAAAGGTGGCAACAGACGATCCGACGACCCTGCCTGCCCGTCAGGCGCTCGCAATGGCAACCATCGAGGGCGCGCGTGCCCTGCACATCGACCAGCTCACCGGCTCCCTTGAGTCCGGCAAACGGGCCGACATCACCATCCTTGATCTGGGCCACCTGCACAGCCAGCCAACCTTTGCCCGCGACCCGGATGCCGTCTATTCACGGATCGTGTACTCGGCGAAAAGCGCCGATGTCAGGGATGTTCTGTGCAACGGCCGCTGGCTGATGCGTGACCGCCAGCTTCTAACCGTCGACACAGATGCGCTGCTGGAACAAGCGGCGCGTGTCGCGCGCCAGATTGATGCGTTCCTGATCGCCCGCGAAGGGGACATCGTCTCCAAGCTACTGGCTATCGGCGAGCTACAGAGGGAAGAGAGCTTTGAAGTCCAGGTCAAAGTCAGGTTGGACGACCCGTTGCGGGTCGAGGAGATGCTCGGCTGGCCTGAAATCAGCGTCGTGCGGCATTCACATTACCGCCAGTACGACACGTACTTTGAGTTCGGCCCCCCTGACCACTACCGGCTGCGCTACCGTGAAGATGACTTCATCGACGCAGGTGGGCAGGTGACTAATGTGCGGACGCGCCTCACGCTGACTGAGGGCGGCAAGGAACGCGAGTTCGAGAACGCCATCCTGCTCAGTCGCTCACGCTACATTTCTCCGGCGACGCGCCCGCTGCGTTTCTACCGGGAATACGTCCAAGCTCCCAGCGAACGGGTGATCACCAAGGAGCGCCGCCGCTGGCATATCGATTATCAGGGACTCCGGCTGTACGTAAACCTGGACAGGCTGCTCGAACCGGAACAAGCCGGCTATTTCCTTGAGATTAAGAGCCGGACGTGGTCACTCCATGACGCCGAACGCAAGGCGGCTGCCATCACCAATCTGCTGGAACGTCTAGAGATCCCCAGCGAGGCCCTGATCCGCGAGGAGTATGTGAGCTTCAGTGAGCTGACCTAACCGCGCCCTCATACCCGTACAACGACCCGGCGGAGTTTAGCAGCAAGCCCACGCGCGATCTGCCCTGCTGGCTGAATGATGACTACGTTGTGACGACTCTATGCTCACCTGGTTGGTTGCTCAAGGCGAAAACCATGGCCGCGCACGGTGACAATGTACTGGTGATCGGGGTCGAGTTCCGCCAGCCGGTCGCGCAGGCGACGAACAAGCGCATCAATGGCCTGCTCGCTCACCCCCTCCTCGACCGCCTCAGGCCACACAGCACGCACCACATCATCGCGGGTGCACACGCCACCATTGCGCTGCACCAGCAGCTCGAGAAGACGGTATTGGTAAAGTGAGAGCTGGGGGTCAAGAGGGCGGCCATTGATCATGACTTGGCGTGTGTGCGGGTCAAGCGCCAGGCCCGGCGGAGCTGCTTCCAATTCATCCACCGTGAGAGGGACCGTTGCTTCAGACCCAATGAACTTGAGCTTCACGCAGAGCGCGATCTGAACCTCGTCACCCTCGTGCAGTTCCTGTGGCCCTTGAAGGCGTTCTGCATTGAGGTGGGTGCCGTTCTTGCTGTTCAGGTCTTCGATATAGTAGCCACCATCCCCACGCCAGATACGCGCGTGTTCACGCGAGACACGGCGCTCCGGCAGCACCACATCACAATGCCCCCCACGCCCGATCAGCAACTCATCCCCCCGCATGACCCACTGCTGTCCCCGCAGCGGCCCCTCCATGATGATCAGCACCGGCAGGTCCTTGTCATTTGTAGATTGTCCAGCCACAGATCCGACTCCCTTGACAAACCCTCTATCAGAGGTTAATGTCTCTCGCAATTGCTGGAAATCATGTAAACTATATAAGAACCTGTAGCTCAAAAGCAAAAAAGTCCAGCGTCCGCACACCGCCCGGACAGTATCCTGACCGCGCGCACCGGGCTCCGATGCAAGGAACAAGGAGCAATCCATTGCTGCTGCCTCCTCTTCAACCGGACAGCATACTCCGCGACCGGTACCGCATCCTTGCAACGGTTGGCCAGGGAGGGATGGGGTCGATCTACCGGGCTGAAGACCTCCGTCTTGCGGGACGGCTCTGCGCCATCAAGGAAGTGCAGATCGACCCGACCAGTTCTCCTGATCAGCAGGCGCAGGCGCGCGAGCAGTTTCACCGCGAAGCGAGCGTCCTGGCACGCCTCGATCATCCCAACTTGCCAAAAGTATCCGATTTTTTCAGCGATGGCAATCGAGATTATCTGGTTATGGACTTCGTGCCTGGCACCGACTTGCGGCAGAAGATTGAGGAGGCCAGAGACAGGGGACGCTTCATCGCGGAACAGCAGATTCTTAACTGGGCCGCGCAGTTGTGCGACGCCCTCATCTACCTCCACAGCCAGGATCCGCCGGTGCTGCACCGCGACATCAAACCCGCCAACATCAAGTTGACACCGGAAGGCGTGATCAAGCTGGTTGATTTTGGCTTGGTCAAGTTGATGGTTCCCGACGACGCGCGGACGATCACCATTCTCCAGGGACGGGGTACAGCCCTGTACACACCGCTTGAGCAGTACGGCGGGGAGACCGGGCACACCGATCCCCGCTCGGACATCTACTCATTGGGAGCTACGCTCTACCACCTGCTGACCAACGAGCCGCCAGCCGAAGCCAAGGCGCGCTTCCTCAAGCCCTCTGCTCTGGTGCCTCCCCGCTCGATCAATCCCCAAATCAGCCTTCGCACCGAACAGGCCATCTTGTGGGCGATGGCCATGCATCCTGATGAGCGGCCGGAGAGCATGAAGGTGTTCCGCGATATGCTGCTTTCCACCAGCCCGCTGGGGATGTGGCCGGATCGCGTTGATCAGGCTCCCCTCGACCGGATTGCGCCGGTCAACCGCGTGCTGGCCGTCGCGGCGCTCGTGCTGTTTGTGACGGCGCTGCTGGTGACTCTATTCTCACCGACGCTGCCGGTTCCGTAGCAACGTCACAAACCACCGGTTCCAAGCCACGACAATTCCGTTCACGATTCCCAACCCGAGCAGCCCCCCAAGCCAGGCCATTGTTCCGGCACCCCATTGTTGGCCGACCCAGCCCCGCCAGGCGGAGGCGCCCGGCAGCAGCAATGCATAGTAAATGTAGGCCAGCAAGCCCACAATCAGGACCGGAAGGGCCATCAGAAGACCGTAGTTCAGGTCGCGCCTTATGAAGCCTAGAACAAAGATAATGCCGGTGATCACGGCCAACCCAAGTAGAGTGAGGAACAGGTCCCCGAAGCTGACCGCTGGCTTGCCCGCCGGTGGCTTAGGCACGGACGCAAACGTCGGCGTTGGCGCTGTGAGTTCGGTTGGCTCAGGCTCAGGTGTGCTCGACGGCGTCGGCGTCACGCTCGGCGTAATGTCGGGCCGTAAGATATCGACCTGCGCGCTGCCTGTTTCCGACACAATAAGCCGGAGTACCTCGGAGTTGCGGGCCTCACCGCTGACGACCGTCACGCGCAGCTCACCCGGACGGTCAAGCACAATACTGGCCTGGGCGACACCGTCCAGGGTGAAGGTCTGCGTCGAACGCAGCCCCTCGTTGCCGTAGTTCTGTACAAATTCGACCGGCGTGCCGTCTGGAACGGGGTTGCCGTTCCAGTCGGCGATCACGCCCGTCACCAGGCGCAGCGTGTCTCCCTGAACGGGCAGCGGAGCGGGGGTAAGGTCGGCTGCCTCACCCCCCTCAACTCCCTCAACTGAGTAGGAAAGGCTGATCACCTGGTCAGGATCGGGTGACGTTACTCGCAGGATGTCATAATCCATCGCGCTCACCGAAACCGGGGGGGCGCCCATTGGCACTACCTCTTGAAAGAGCGCCTTGGCGGCCACATCTATAAACGGTTCGCTGTAGCCGTAGAGGGCATAGAACGCGGTGAGCTTGCTGACCTCCGTCGAGTCGAGGTAGTACGGAGCGCCCATTGCCATCACGACGATCCGCGTGTCAGGCGGGACCGGCGGCTCGGCGAGGAACTCTTTGACCACACCTGAGCCTGGCACACTGGGATTCGTATCCAGCATAACGAATACAATCCAATCGGCTGTGTCCAGGGCAAAGGGGAGCAAGTTTGTGTCCGACTCGGTCTCTTCCGCCGGGGGCGGCTGCGGACCTGTCTCCAGGAATGTGTCAAGCTCTTCGAAGCTAAAGGTGTAGACGTCTGCCGGGCCAACCAACCCTGTTGCAGTGGGGCCGTAGGAGCGCAGGATAGATGCTCGCAGCGCATCTACGGGGATCAGCGGGTGCGGCTCGCAGTTGCTGCATTGCCTCACACTCCGCGTGTCAGTGAAGATCGCGATGGTGTCGCCCCGCTCAGGCGAAGTCACCAGGTCGGCCTGATCGGGGAAAAGCAGCGTCAGCGCCTCAAAGGTGCGGTCGCGGCGGCTGCCGAGATCCGCCAGGCCTGCTTCGGTGGGGATGACGTTGTCCAGCTCAAACTCACCATACAGATCAAGCTTGGCCCGGAGAATTCGCCTGACCGCCTGATCCACCTGCTGAGCAAAGGCGGGGTCATCCTCGTAGCGCTGCACGAAGAAATCAATCGTGTCGGTGACGGTCGCCATCTGGCTGGTGCTCTGGCTGCTGGTATAGTTGCCCAGATAAAGCACATCGTTGCCTGCCCCAAATGCATCGAGCGCCACCCGCCGCGTTGGGAAGACCAGCTCCCGCGCATCGTAGAAGCGGCGCACTCCGCGCAGCCCCAGCGAATCGCTGATCAGAAGGCCACCTGAGGCGCGCCACTGGCTGATGGCAGGGAGCGACATCAGGCTTTGCAGCGCCACCGGATCAAAGCTGATCGGGCGGGTGGTGTCCCGAAGGTTATCACCCTGGAAACCCTGGTACCGGATATGGCCGACCAGCAGACCATCAGCAACGGCCAGCGGGTCAGCCGCGTCACCCGTGACTGCAAAGAATGGCTTAAGATCGAACTGCGTGAGCTGGTCGCGCGAGCGGCGAACGGTCGGTATCTCGACTGACGCCGGGCGGTCGGCTCCGCCGTATCCGGGGAAGTGGCGCGGCACAACCGCCATGCGCCCGCGACTACCCTCGTGGACACCCTGGACGTAGGCAGCGGTCATCTCTGAAACCCAGAACGGTTCCCCACCAAAGACGCGCGTCCCCAGATCGCCGGCGGTAAAGGGTTGCGGAATCTCGACCACGTCAGCAGGAGGGCCAAGCAGAAGATTAATGCCTAGCGCGCTCAGTTCCTGGCCGATGATCTGCCCCGTCTCCTGCGCATACGCCGGGTCCCAGGTGGCGCCAATGGCCATGTTGCTGGGCAAGGGAGTAAGCCCGGAAAGGATCTGAACGTACGGCCACCCACTTCCTTCCTGCTCAATCCCGATGAAGAGAGGGATGTACGGCGTATTCGAGGATGTCAAACCCGGCTGTAGGCCCGTCTCAACGTTATTCGGTTGTTCCGGCCCACCAACACTCACGCCAGATGCACCAGCAGCCTGCCGCTGCAACTGGCGGGTCAGCTCTAACACACGGGAGGGCAGCCCGTCGCCCGCACTGAAATTGTCGTTCTCACGGAGCAGTACCACACCACCCACGTGGTACTGTCGGACGAGGGTCGCGATATCCGATTCCGGCTCAACGGTAGCCCCCTGGAATGTGACGAGAAAGAGCTGCCCGACACGGGCAGCCGGGTCCATCTGAGACAGGATGGCCTCAACTTCGGGATCGGTATCTACCTGCGCCGGAGGATGCGGCGCGCCCATCCCGGTGAGTGTCAGAAGGCTCAAGAGAATCGGAAGAACCCAGAATCGACGCATGCTTACCGTTGGAACTCCAATCGGCTGCTATAACCTGCCCGGCAAGTATACCTTGCGCCTCAGAACGGCTGCAAGCCGCATGGCGCGTAGGCTTGGCGTAGGGTAGGCGAACAAAATGCGTCAATACTGGGGTGTGCAAGTGTGTTAACGTATGGTTGCGGACGCCTTCTTCTCCTCCTCAACGAAGAGTGTCGCCATCCCCTGGCGACATTTTTCGTTTTGACCAACCTTCACGCGCGCGGTGGACCGCCCGGCAAGCGGCGCCACGCATCGCTCACTCCCATAACCGAGAGAACTGATAGGGTGAGCATGACACCCGGCGCCAGCGCAATCCACGGCGCAACACGCAGGTAGGTCCGGCCCTCACCGAGCAAGCGGCCCCAGGTGGGCACAGATGGCGCTCCGCTGACTCCGAGGAAGTCGAGCGCAGCCATGTTGAGCATCGACCAGGCGAAGGTAACGGTTGCGTAGGCGATCAGCTCAGCGCCGATGTTGGGCAGAATGTGCCGCCTCAGGACCCAGAGCGGCCCGCCGCCCAATGTGCGCGCTACCTCCACGAAAGGACGGGTCCGTGCAGCCAGCACCGCCGCGCGAACCAGCCTGCTGTAGGCGGGCGCAAGCGAGATGCCAACAGCAACCGCGGCCTGCCAGAGACCACTCTTGAGGATAGCCACCAGCGCCAGCGCCAGCAGCAGGCCAGGAAAGGCGAGCAGGACATCCACCGCCCGCATCAATACCCAGTCCACCCTGCCGCCCAGCATGCCTGCAATCCCGCCGATGAACAGTGCCAGCGCAAACGCGATGAAGGTCGAAAGGAGGGCAGCCGAAAGCGTGTTACGGGCGCCCCATATGGTGCGGCTAAGCACATCCTGGCCAAGCTGGTCGGTTCCCAGCCAGTGGGCAGCGCTGGGCGGCATGAATTGGCGCAATGGCTGGGCAGCATTGGGAGCATAAGGCGCGATCAGCGGCGCGAAGATCGCCAGCCCCACCACCCCAACAAGAATGGCAAGCCACCCGAACCAGAAACGGACGGCTCTCATGATGGGCTAAACCGGATGCGGGGATCGAGCCACGCCTTCGCTACATCGGCGGCGAGGTTCAGAAGGCTGTAGGCGACGGCAGACAGGATGATCACACCCTGAACAACGGGCAGGTCTTTATCAAGCACGGCAGCAAGCAGCAGCCGTCCCACGCCCTGCCGGGCAAAGACACTCTCGGTCACGACGGTGCCGCCGAGCAGGAACCCGAACTGGAGCGCGACGATGTCCAGCGTGGGCAGGAGGCCCACCCGCAGGGCGTGCCGGGTCACCGCCTGCCAGCGTGCCAGCCCCTTGGCGTAGGCGGCAGGCATAAACGGCTGGCGCATCGCCTCGCTCACGCCCGCCTCAACCGTTCGAGAGATGCCCCCCGCACCGTTCAGACCCACTACCAGCGCCGGGAGGATCAAATGTCCGGGGCTTCCCTGGCCCGTCGCCGGGAGCCAGCCCAGCAGGATTGCAAAGATCCAGGCGGCCAACGTCCCAGAGAACATCACGGGCACGGCCAGCAGCACACCTGTCATGCTGCGGCTGGCCTCGCCCAGCCATCCCCCCTGCCCCAGAGCAGCCCCAAGACCCAGCGCGAATCCAGCGGCAACAGCTACTGTAAGCCCTGCCCATGCCAGCGAGATCGTCGGGGGGAGCTGCTGGGCGATCATCAGGCCAACAGGTTCACCGCCCGACCAGGATACGCCCAGATCGCCACGAAGCAAGCCGCCGAGGTAGCGCGCGTACTGGGCCGGTAGCGGCAGGTCCAGACCCAGTGCCTCACGGCGCCTTTCGAGCACATCCTCTGAAGCGGTGCTCTGGGAAAGTGCGGCCTCAGCGGGGTTGCCGGGCACAATGTGGATCGCGAGGAAGGCCAGCGTGATCGCCGCCCACAGGGCGAGTATCACGCCGACCAATCGCCGAAGCAGGTAATCGAACATAGTCCCATGCCTACGAATCAGGCTCGGCCCAGCGCACGTCAGTGAGATAAGGGAACCAGCCCTGGGCATCAAAGTGCAGACCCTCTACCTCAGGTTGGCGGCCATTGAGATTCACGTAGTCCCGGATGGGGAGGATCAGCGCCTGATCCATGATGCGAGCTTGAATAAGTGCATAGAGATTCGCCCGCTCTTCCGAGCCAAGCGACGCCTGCGCGGACATGAGCCAAGCGTCAAGCTCCGGATCAACGTACCGGGACCAGTTGTTGCGACCCGTCGAGAGGAAGAAGCCGTTCAACACCACCGGGTCAAGCCCAAAGAAGTTGAGCGAAATCGCGTGATAGTCCCCTGTGTCTGCCGCCTCGCTTAGCATGGGGAACGAAGCTACTTGGTGGACACGAACCTGAACCCGGAGCGTGGATTCCCACTGGCTTTCAAGGAGTTGGGCTACCTCCGGCGTTTGCCCCCAGGGGGGTATAACCAGCACGATCTCAAGCGCCTGACCGTTCTCGTCGCGCCAGCCATCGCCGTCGGTGTCGGTCCAGCCGGTGGAATCGAAAAGTGAGACAGCCTGCGCCGGGTCAAAAGCGTACCGGCCCTCAATAGCCGGGTCATAGTAGAGGGTAGCAGCAGCCAGCGGCCCGTAAGCAATCGGTGAGTACGCTTGGAAGATCGACTGGACGATGGCCTGCCGGTCGGTCGCCAAAATCAGGGCCTGGCGAACGGCCAAGCTGCTCGTCGGCGCGCGGTTGGTGTTCAGGAAAAACTGGAGGGGTTGCCCGGGAATCGGAATGGTCGTCAGACCGATGACACCATCAGCCGCAAGCTGTCGCGCATCGGTGGGCAGCAGCTCTCCCATAACATCAGCCTCGCCGCTCTGGAGCGCAAGGGCGCGCGACGCCGGGTCGGTAAAGAAGCGGAACACAATCCGCTCAACCTCAGGCATCTCAGGGTTGGTGACAACCGACGGCGCCCACGCGTAATCCGGGTTGCGTTCTAACACGAGCCGGTCATTTACGACATACTCAACGAAGCGATAGGGGCCAGTCCCCACCTGATGAAACTGGTAGGTGGCTGTATCGTACTCAGACAGCGCCTTAGGTGACGCCATACCCGTGTAAGGCTGGCTAAGCCCATCGAGCAGCGGCGCAAAGGGTTCGGACAGCACCAGTGAAACGGTATAGTCGTCAATCACCTCGACCCGGATGACAGGCCCAAGCAGTTGGGCCGCCTTGAGTGAGTTGGCATCAGGTGAGAGAATGCGCTGGATGTTTACCCGTACAGCGTCGGCGTTAAAGGGTGTGCCATCATGAAACGTGACATCCTGCCGCAGCCTGAAAGTATACGTCAGGCCATCCGGGCTGATCTCCCAGGACTCGGCCAGCCCCGGCACAAACTCCAGCGTATTTCCGTCCCGGTAGACAAGTGTATCGTAAACGCTCCGCAGCGGAATCCCGAGTTCGGCTGAGGCGTGGATGTGTGGGTCAATACCGGACGGGGCAAGTGTCAGGCCATAGACGAGTTCCGCCGGAGCCTGCTCGTTAGCCGGGACAGCGCAGGCGGCCAGCGTGAGGATAGACACAACAAGACCGGCTACTAGGACAAGCAACCGATGTGTCGCGAACGTTGGAGGGCGCATGGGGTCTCCTGACACGCTTCTTGTATCTAGGGGAACTTCTCGTCGGCGAATTCGGTGAGATTATATGGCAGACAAGTGCGCGCGACAATACGGACCACCTGATTCAGAGTGCCCAACCGGGTGTGCACAACATCCCGCCCCCTTGCGTTGAAAGCACCGGCCAAGGCGGGTAAAATCGCACCCATGCAGCAGGAATTATCCACGCGATGCTCCGTCTGCGGACGCGTGCTCAGCGAGCCACACGAGTACGGCAACCGGCACTACTGTGAACGGCACCTTGCCACCTTCGCGCAGGACATTCCCTCTGTGTGGCAGGCAAGCATCCTCACCTTTGCGGTGCTGCTCCTGCTTGTCCTGGGATCGGCAGTAGCAGAGAGCCTGTTCGGGGTGCGCCCGCAGGGCCATATGCGTGTGGTTGTGGGCGCCACCGTTGCCTTCCTGCCCGCCCTTCTCTGGTTGGCGCTTCTCTACCGTTTCGCAGCGCGTGCGCAAGAGTCGCTGTCGCCACTGCTCCCGACGGTCTTCGTCCTGGCAGCCCTAGTAGCAGCCGCGCTGACACGGCCCCTGCTCTATGAACTGATCAACCTGGATAACTGGCTGGCGCGTGCTAACGCACCCAACCGATTCTTTGCGAATATCCTGCTGGGCAGCAACATTCACATGTTTGCCCTCTATGCGATTGTCCGTTACACAATATGGCGGACGTCGGCCTTCGAGCGGCGGGTAGACGGGGTTCTATTTGCGCTGGTATCCGGCTGGGGTTATGCGTCAATGCTTAACCTCCTGTTCGTGCTCGACCAGGGCGGTCTGACCCTAATGAACGGCACTTTCCGGCTCATAGGGCAGTTGTGCGCTTTCCTAAGCGGCAGTCTGGTGCTTGGCTACTTCCTGGGGCGCAACCGCTTCGAGGACATGCCAGTTTATTATCTGAGCGTCGGGATAGCAGCGGCAATCACGGAATCCGGGATACTGCTGTATGCGGGGGCCGAGCTGGACGCCATCCGGCTTGGCCTGACATCTGACGGCTTCAGCCCGTGGCCGGGTGTGGTGCTCAGCTTGGCTGCTCTGGCGATCACCTATGCCGCCGTAAACGGCCTCCTGCGCCGCCACAATGCCCTCACTGTGGCACGGTTGGAGCGGACACTATGAGCGATGCGGCCTGGGACTGGGATGAGCCGTTAGAAGAGAGTGGCTCCGACCTTACGCGCAACGACCGGATATCCGCCATTCTGGTGATCGTTGTAGTGCTGGCAGGGCTGGCCCTTGGGCTGCTGATCCGGCAGCAGAACGCCGGACAAACGTGGGTCTACACAAGCCGTGAAGCTGGCCTTGAGGCGGCCTACCCGGCAGGGTGGCTCGTCGATGAGCGCGGCAACTACGTGATGCGCGTCCGCGACCCGAAGGGCCGCCCGTTCAAGACGCAATATCAGATTGCAGTGGTGCCAGCAGGCGGGCAAACTTCCATCCGCAACGTGCTGGACGGCCTGACAATCCAGCGCTCCTCCGACCTCGCCGCATACCGGGTGCTGAGCGTGCAGAACACCATCGTCGGCGGCGCAACGCTGACCGAGATGAATTTTGCCTTCGTCGATGCCGACCCAAACCCCTTTATCCAGCGCCTGCCAGTCGTCGTCCTGGGCAAGGACATTGTGATCCGGGACGGCGACCGGGCCATTATCGTCACCTACATGGCGGACGAGACTCAGTATGAAGCGAACTACCCGGCATTTGAGCGCTTTCTGGCGAGCTTGCGATACTGATGGTCAGGCACTCTGAGCCTAAATGGCTCCCCCTCCTGGCTGGCGTCCTGCTGACCGTGCTGTGGCTAACGCCCGCCGCCCACGCTCAGGAACCGGAGCCTGCGGCAATGACACGCGCTCGGCAGGCGACCGTATTCCTGATGCAGACGTATGAGTCAGGAGGCACCCAGGTTCTCTCATGTGTCGGCTCAGGAACCCTGATCAGTGATGATGGCCTGATCCTGACCAATGCACACCTGGCTACCCCGATTGGCCCGTGCCGGGGTGAGCGCGTGATCGTGGCGCTTCCCGTCCGGCTGGACGAGCCGCCTGTGCCGACATATGTAGCGAGGCCGGTGCAGGTTGACGTGTCGTTTGACCTAGCAGTGCTCCAGATCACGGGCAGCCTCGATGGCAGCCTGATCGACACGGAGACGCTCAACTTGCCGTTTGTGTCCATCGGCGATCCATCGACGCTGCTGCCAGGGAAGGGGCTGACGTTTGTCGGCTACCCAGATATCAGCGCAACAAGCGTGGAAGCTGTTCAGGGTGTGATCACCGGTATCACGAGCGAGAAGGGGGGCAGCCGTATGGCTTGGTTCCGCACCGACTCGGACCTGGGCGGCGGCATGAGCGGAGGTGGTGCGTATGACACGGACGGGATGCTCATTGGTGTGCCGACAAGTGCACCGGCAACCATGGGCACTGAGGCAAGTACGACCTGTCTGAGCATCCAGGATAACACCCGCGACGGGCTGATTACCGAGCGGGATGCGTGTGTGCCAATCGGCGCACCCGTCACCGCCATCCGCCCTATCGTCTTTGCTCGTCCCCTGATCGAGGCAGCCCAGAAAGGCTTCCATCTCGAGCACGCAGCAGGCCTGCAGGAGGCTCCCCCAACCGGTGAGCCGTCGGTCAGCCGCCTTATCTTCTCGCCACAGATCACTGACACTGGCATGCCTACCCAGATCGTGAGTCGGCTGCCCAGCGGAGCCACCAGTCTGTACCTGTTCTTCGATTACGCCAACATGCGGCCCGGCATCCCCTACGAGATCCAGGTGAGCCGCGACGGGGTGAACCTGCCTCAGTTCGGCCTTGGCCCCCTGGCGTGGAGTGGTGAGCGAAGCGGCATGTGGTACTTCGGCACAGAGGGCAAAACCTGGCCGGACGGGCTGTGGGAATTCACCATCTTGTTAGGCGGCAAGCTGGCTGGAACCGCAAGAATAGAGATTGGCGGCCAGCCTGAACCGCAGACTTTCAGCAACCTCGCTTTTGGTTTCCTGGATCAGGCGGGCACCTTTGCCCCCGCGAGCACGTTGCTGCCAGCTAGCATCGGCCAGTTCGATGCCCAGTTCTCATTCGAGGGAATGCTCGAAGGGCAGGCCTGGACGGAGGTCTGGTATCTGGATGGGAGCGAGGTCTTCCGCGAGACACGGCTATGGGATCGCGGCCCAAGCGGCACAACGACTGTCAGCGCGATCAACGCCCAGGGGCTCCCTCTGGGCACCTATCGCCTTGAGCTTTACATTGGCGAGCGGCTAGCCGCAACCGGAGATATTACCCTGGCTGGTACCCGCGATACCCAGGGCAACCCCCAGATCTTCTCGAATAACCAGCTCGCCACCGAGATCACACGGGACGGGCAGCCCGGCGGCCAGATTGGGGCCAGCGGAATGACTGCCCCGCTGGGGACGACAAGCCTGTACGCCTTCGTGGACTGGGACATGATGCCAAACAACGTCACCTGGACCTACCGCTGGTTCCTCGATGGGCGGCTGGTCGCGTCCAGCACGCAGCCCTGGAACGCAGGCGGGGTCGGTAAGGGCTTTTGGGTGGGGCTGGTGTCTGAAAAACCGTTGCCGGAGGGCGCGTACGCAGTCGAAGTGCTTGTGCAGGGACGCCCGATGTTCTCCGCTACAGCTTCGATTGGCAGCGGCACACAGCCGATCAGCGGCATTCAGGCCGAGAGTGACGAGGTATTGATCAGCGGCACGGTGATTGATGCGCTGACCGGCGAGGGAATCCCCGGCGCGCTGGTCATCGTCCTGGATGTGGCGCTGGAGTCGCCCGATTTCACCTGGAACGAGTCAGACATCCACACTCAGGCCATCACCGACCGCCAGGGGCGTTTCAGCCTGCCACGCGGCCTCGCCCGCCGGAACTACTACACAACCTATGTGTTTGCTGAGGGTTACATCACGATCATCGAAGACAACTTCACGATCCCGCGCGACCAGCCTTCCCCGACCGAGATCGTGATTGAGATGACGCGCCCCTAGACCAGCCTGCTGCCGCCAGCCACTCCTCAACAAATGCAAAGATGGCCTCAATCTCTACCCTGTCGAGGTCAAACCATGTGATTGACGCATCGTCCAGCCGGAACCACGTATACTGCTGGCGAACGAAGCGGCGGGTCTCGCGTTTGATGGCCTTGACGGTCTCCTCCAAGCTGATCTCTCCTCGGAAATAAGGCGCAAACTGGATGTACCCGAGACCGCTCATCGAGGCAAGGTCCCAGCCATACCCACTTGACAACAGCCGCCGCACCTCATCCTCCAATCCTTCAGCTATCATCTGGTCAACGCGGGCGTCGATGCGGGCATAGAGCGAAACGCGCGGGCGCGTCAGCCCGACCTTAAGCGTATGGTACGGTGGCGGGTGTTTGGCCTGAAGCGCCGAGATCGGTTTGCCTGAGACGAGGAAGACTTCCAGCGCCCGGATCACCCGGCGGACGTTCCGATAGTCAATCGCGGAGGCTGCCTCCGGATCGACTAATGCCAGCCAGGTATGCAGCGCTGAGGGGCCGTACACATCCGCCATCCCCGCCAGTTCCGCACGCAGGGCAGGCTGGGGTGGGACACGGGGAACACCCCATCCCTCAACCACTGCCTGCACATACTGGCCCGTCCCGCCTACCAAGAGCGGAAGCCTGTTGCGCGACAGGATTTCATCAATTGCCTGGTAGGCACGCGCTTGGAATTCGGCTAGAGATAGCTGCTCATCGGGGTTCAGAATGTCGATTAGGTGATGGGGCGCCGCACGCTGCTCTTCGGGGGTAGGTTTGGCCGTGCCGATATCCATTCCTCGGTACACCTGCCGGGAGTCGGCGGACACAATCTGGCCCTCAAATGCCCCGGCAAGGCGAACGGCGATGCCCGTCTTACCGACCGCTGTAGGGCCGACGATCACAATCAGCGGCAGCAGAGTCCTGTTGGGATGCGGTGTGCTTGCGTCACCCATCGGCGCGTACCGCGTCCCGGTAGATTGACAGCCGCTTGACCCTGCCGCTTGAGGAGAGCACCAACGCCACAACATCGATGCGCCATTGCACGTCACCCAGGCCATGTTCAGCAAGGTAGGCCAGGCTTGCCTGCAAGAGGCGCCCCTGTTTGGCCGCCGTCACCGCTTCCTCCGGCGCGCCAAAGTCCTCCCCCTGCCGGGATTTGACCTCAACAAAGACCCACGTCTGGCCATCGCGGGCCACCAGATCGATCTCACCGGCAGTGCAGCGCCAGTTGCGATCAATCACCACGTAACCGTGCGCTTCCAGCGCCTGCACTGCCAGGTCCTCTCCGTGGCGACCCCGTTCTGTTGTGGACGCGCTGTGCTCCAAGGGATGACTCCGTACCCGTTAGGCCGCCTCGGGCCAAGCGTTATAATAGAATTAGAAGCAGCTTCACGATCCTTATGATAACACAGAGCCGGGATATGAGTGGGCAGCCGATCAGCATTGTCGATGCACTGAAGGCAGCAACGATATTCGCCGGTGTGGCAGAAGACGACCTCGAACAGGTAGCTGCAATCGCCCAGACAGTTGAGTATACGAGTGGTGACGTGATCTTCGAGCAGGGAGCAGCAAGCGACGAGCTTTACATTATCGCCAGCGGCGAAGTGGATATTCTCGTTGAACACTCCGATGCCAAGGGTGGGCTTCACGCCGAGATCATCTCAACACTTCGTGCGGGGCAGTCCTTCGGCGAGGTGGCGCTGGTTGACAAGGGTGTGCGGTCGGCCACAGCCCGCTGCGGCCAGTCCGGCACTGTGCTGCTAGTGCTGCCAAGCCGCGAACTGCTCGCGCTGTGCCAGCAGCGCCCGCAGCTTGGCTTCCAGATGATGCACAACCTTGCTGCCAGCCTAGCGCGTATCATACGCGACCGGACAGCAGAACTCCAGCTCCGCGAGTGGTTCTACTGGGCAGCACGCCCATACTAGGGACCGCCCAACACGCCGGTTGATCTGTCTCCGGTGAGCCAGCATCACGCCCACACCCGGCGTGCATTCCGTCCGGCGTTATTGGTATACTCACCTCGGCGCAGCGCAGTGGCCGCCGGGAAGCCATGCGGGACCGCCTGTGCGGTGAAACCCCACGACGCGAGGAGAGATGAAGGCTGAGGTCATCACCATCGGGACCGAGCTGCTGCTCGGCGAGATTGACGACACCAACGCCACGTACATCGCCCGGCAGCTCCGGGAGATCGGCCTGGACCTACATTACCGCACCACCGTCGGCGACAACGAGCAGCGCATTGCTGAAGTCATCGACCATGCGCTGGGCCGGGCCGATGTTGTCATCTGCACCGGCGGGCTTGGGCCGACGGTTGACGATGTGACGCGCGAAGCCATCGCGCGCGCTACGGGCCGCCCGCTTGAGTTTAGGCAAGAATTGCTCGACCAGATAGCTGAACGATTCCGGCGGTTCAACGTGCAGATGAGCGACAACAACCGGCGGCAAGCGTATGTGCCGCAGGGTGCCGTTGCCATCCCCAACCCTGTGGGGACTGCGCCGATCTTCATCCTGGAAACCGAGCGCGGCGTGGTGATGGCACTGCCTGGCGTCCCGCGTGAGATGAAGCACCTGCTAGAGCATGCGCTCCTCCCCTGGCTGAAGGAGCGGATGGATGCGCCTGCCGTCATCCGCAGCCTGACGCTACGCACAGCCGGAGTTGGAGAGAGCCAGGTAGACGCTCGCATCAGCGACCTGATGACGAATGCCAACCCCACCGTTGGGCTGGCGGCCCACGCCGGGCAGACCGACGTGCGCATTACTGCCAAGGCGGGCACCTCTGCCAAGGCAGATGCCCTCATCACCCAGATGGCCGCTGAAGTGCGAAGACGGCTGGGAACATGGATCTACGGCACGGGCACGGAGCGGCTCGAAGACGTTGTGGTGGGCCTGCTGACTGGCGCGGGTGGCCATGTTGCCTCGGTGGAGGTTGGGACGCAGGGGCTGCTCGGCCAGCGGCTACGCGATGCAGCTTCACACCAGCCCGGCCTCGTTGAGATCAGCGGCGCTTTCGCCAGCGCGGACGAGTTAGGCAGTCTTGTAGAGGGCGCCAGCGAGCTATCCCCTGGCGAGCTTGCACGCGCAGCAGCGTATGCCGTCCGCTGCAAGCACCAGACAACCTACGGGCTGGCCGTTATCATGCAGAGCCACCAATCCGCAGAGGGCGCGCCCGAGACGAACACCGCCATTGCAGTGGCAGCCGAGGGAGACAGCCGGGTGCGGACCTTTGACTGGCTGTTTGACCGGCCTGACGCGCACATCTGGGCAACGACCCATGCGCTGGCGATGCTCCGCCGCCAGCTTCTTAAACAGAGCGAGGATTAAGCGGATTAAGACCAAGCATGCAGGCGCGAGAAAAGGCCACCCCCCGCCTGGCGCGGCCTTTCGCGGGCTGCCCTTCGGTTGTCTATTCGCGATCCAGCCTGAGAACCGCCAGAAACGCTTCCTGCGGCACTTCAACCTGGCCTATCATCTTCATGCGCTTCTTGCCCCGCTTCTGCTTTTCGAGCAGCTTGCGCTTGCGGGTAACATCCCCACCATAGCATTTGGAGAGCACATCCTTGCGCAGCGCTTTGACATTCGCCCGGCTGATGATCTTGCTGCCGACGCTTGCCTGGATGGGCACGACAAACAACTGCCTCGGGATCAGTTCCTTGAGCCGCGATACAAGCGCCTGGCCTTTGTGGTATGCCTGCTCCCGATGCACGATCAGCGCAAGCGCATCGACGGGTGCATGGTTGACGAGGACTTCGAGCCTGACCAGATCGCCTGCTCGATACTCCAGGAAGTGATAGTCAAGCGAGGCGTACCCACGCGACACCGACTTGAGCCAGTCATAGAAATCAACAACCAGTTCGGCCAGCGGGATGTCATAGGAGAGCACAACGCGCGTCCGGTCGAGGTATTCCGTCGCGATGTACTCACCGCGCTTCTTGGTGACAAGCTCCATGATCGGCCCAATGTAATCGGTCGGCGTGAAGATCTGGATGCGCATCCAAGGCTCGCGGATTTCCTCGATCAGCCCCTCATCGGGCATTTCCGCCGGGCTATCGATAGCGATAACCTCCCCTGTATTGCGCATCACGACCTCGTACTCCACGCTCGGCGCAGTGGCGATGATATCCAGGCCGTACTCGCGCTCCAGCCGCTCCTGCACGATCTCCATGTGGAACAGGCCCAGGAAACCGCACCGGAAGCCAAATCCAAGTGCCTGCGAGGTCTCAGGCTCCCAGACGAGGGCGGCGTCATTCAGTTGAAGTTTCTCCAGGGCATCCCGCAGCAGCGGGTAATCCTCGCTCTCAACCGGATAGATACCGGCAAATACCATTGGCTTGGCCGCTTTGTAGCCCGGTAGCGGTTGCTCCGCCGGGTTGTCGCGGTTTGTGATTGTGTCGCCCACGCGGGCCTCACGGATGGTTTTCAGCCCGGTCGCTACGTAGCCTACTTCGCCCGTGCTCAGCCGGCCCGTCGCCTTCATCGTCGGCGAGAAGATGCCAACCTCAATCGGCTCACACTCCGCGCCGGTAGCCATCATGAGCAGAGGGTCGCCCTGATCCAGCACACCATCAACCACACGCACGTAAGCGACCACTCCTTTGTAAGGGTCGTAGTGGCTGTCAAAGATCAGCGCGCGCAGCGGCTTGGCCGCATCACCTCCTGGCGGCGGAACCCGCTCGACGACGGCCTCCAACACGGCGGGCACGTTTGTCCCGCCCTTGGCAGACACCTGAAGCACATCCAGTGCATCCACACCGAGCAGTTCCTCGATCTCCTCCGCGACCTCGTCCGGGCGAGCCGCTGCCAGGTCGATCTTGTTGATGACGGGCACGATCTCCAGCCCGGCATCCAGCGCCAGGAACAGATTGGCGAGCGTCTGGGCCTCAATCCCCTGCGTGGCGTCCACAACCAGGATAGCGCCTTCGGCAGCCTGGAGGGCGCGTGAGACCTCATACGAGAAGTCCACATGGCCCGGCGTGTCGATTAGGTTTAGCTCGTACTGCTGGCCGCCCGCTGCCTCGTAAAGCATACGCACAGCGCTGGCTTTGATCGTTACCCCCCGCTCCCGCTCAAGTTCCATTGAGTCAAGCACCTGATCGGTCATCTCGCGGTCAGAGATGGTGCCGGTCAACTCCAGCAGGCGGTCGGCGAGTGTGCTCTTGCCGTGGTCAACATGCGCGATAATGCAAAAATTGCGGATATATCTCTGATCCATAGGATACTGTCTAAACACCACTTTCCGGAATCAGCCTGATGACCCGCCGGGCGGGTCATCGGCACGTGTCCGTATCGATTCTACCAGACCCGATCTACCTCGCACACTTCCCGTACCTATCCGGCGAGTGTCCGAGCCGGTTGGCCTTGACAATGGAACTCCGGACTCTAAACTAACGTTATGGGATCATACAGGGTGACGAGAGATCACAGGCATACGCCTGAACAGGCAGGTTAGGGATGAGGAAGCGAACTGCATTTCTGGTAGTGGCTGGAGTGCTTGCCATTGCAGCTCTGGCGTGCAACCTTCCATCTCAACGCGAACCGGCGACCGCGACACCAACGGTCACGCCGCCGGGAGGGGAGGAGGCAACCGCCACACCTGAACCGACCGAGACTCTCACCGACGTACCCCCTACTCCAACAGCCGAGGGAACCGGAGAAACAGAGCCAAGCCCTATCCCATCCGATAGCGGCCCGACTCCACCACCTTCCGAGGCACCCGAACATGGTGAGGCGATCTACGAGACGGACTTCCGTACAACCTGGCAGGACCTGGCCATCCCGGACGAGGAGAACCCAAAAGGCCTGAGCCGGGTCACGGACGAAGGCTACCGGTTTGAGGTGGTTAAGAACTGGGGGCACTGGGTCTTCACGGCCCGGGTGGACGCCAGCACGTTTTATGCCGAGATCGAAGCCAGGCCGGTCGATTGCCCACCAAGCGACAGCGGCTACGGGCTGATGTTCCACCATGAGGACAACGAGAACCTGCGCGCACTGGTGATCACCTGCAACGGCAAGTACATGCTCACTGAACGCAGTGGGCCAACCGGCACAACCCTCGCCAGCGGAGACCTGCCGGAAGGCATCGACCCGGCAACAGGCGAGCACATGGTCGCTGTGCTGGCTGAGGGTAACACACTCACACTCTACGCCGACGGTGTGAAGTTGGACGAGGTCGAGGTTTCCGATATGCCTGAAGGGGACGTCGGGCCGTATGCCAAGACCTTTGACGAGCCGATCAGTGTAGTGTTTACCCGGCTGGCCGTATATGAGGCCGAGTAGCCGATCGGTTGCCCTCAGGGCTTGGCGTGCGCCTCACGGATGGCAGCCTCGATCTGAGCAGCCGCATCGATTTCTGGGCGGGGCGGGGCTGTAGCCAGCCACAGTAGGAACTCGACGTTGCCCGCTGGTCCACGAACCGGGGAGGGGATAAGCCCCCGCATGGCGAACGCCTCACCCCGCGCCGCGTGGATGACCCCCTCCAGAACCCGCCGGTGAACATCCGGGTCGCGCACAACACCCCCCTTCTGCACGTCAGCAGGTCCCGCCTCGAACTGGGGCTTGACAAGGGTTACCGCCTGCCCGCCGGGGGCGAGCCACTTCCGGACTGACGGCAAGATCAGGCGTAGGGAGATGAATGACACATCGATGCTGGCGAAATCAACCGGCTCAGGCAGACTCTCAAGGTGGCGGGCATTCACTCGCTCCATCACTACGACGCGCGGGTCGTGACGCAACGCCCAGGCAAGCTGCCCGTAGCCAACATCGATCGCGTACACCCGGACAGCGCCTGCCTGGAGCAGGCAGTCCGTGAATCCCCCCGTTGAGGCCCCAACGTCAGCGCACACCCAGCCAGACGGGTCAATACCAAACCGCTCCAGCGCGGCGGCCAGCTTCTCACCCCCCCGGCTGACGAACCGGGGCCGCTCCTTCAGCCGCACAACCGCATCAGATGAGACAGGCGTGCCGGGTTTGGTGATGAGCTGACCGTCCACCAATACCTCGCCTGCCATGATCAGCCGCCGCCCCTGCTCGCGGGACCCGATCAGCCCGCGCTCAACGAGCAAAATATCCAACCGCCTCTTGTCTGCCGGAGCCATCATTTCCCATACCGCACACATGCGGATGACCAGCGCGTCATTGACAGGGCAACTACAGAGATTATAATAGCCAAACTGGTAAGCAGCGCCCAAGATAACCCGTAGCAGTGCCAGCATCATGCAGGATAATCAGGCTTCCCAACCGACACGCACCGGGCCAGCCCCCTTCGCGGGCGGCTCGCTGGCCACGCAAGCCGCCGGGCTGATCCGCACAATGCGCCCCAAGCAGTGGATCAAAAACGGCTTTATCTTTGTGCCGCTGCTTTTCGATGGCAAGCTGGCGGACATTCCCTACCTTCTGGCTACCGTGGCCGGATTTGTGCTTCTCAGCCTCGTGACGGGCGCTGTTTACACCATTAACGATCTGGCTGACATCGAAGCTGATCGGGCACACCCTGCCAAGCGCAACCGTCCGCTGCCAAGTGGCCAACTCTCCAAGGGAGCTGCCATCGGGGCGGCGGTGGTGTTGCCGCTGCTCTGTCTCCCGGCGGCGTATATGTTGCTCCCCACGTTTGCGCTCATCGTTGCAGCTTACCTGCTGCTCCAGATCGCGTACTCATTTTGGCTGAAGCACGTTGTCCTGATCGACGCGATGGCAATTGCCGCCGGGTTCCTACTCCGGGTCGCCGCAGGCGCCGAGCTTGTGGACGCGCAGCGCTTCTCGCCATGGCTGTATATCTTTACGGCTATGCTGGCGCTATTCCTGGGCTTTGCCAAGCGCCGCCAGGAGCTGGTGCTGCTCGAATCCGGAGCCAACAACCATCGGGCCATCCTTGACCACTACAACCTCAAATTACTTGACGAGATCATCCTGATCGTAACAGCCACAACCGTGTTGACCTACGCCCTCTACACATTCAGCGCCGAGGGGCTACCACTCAACCACAGCATGATGCTGACGACCCCCTTCGTCCTGTACGGCATCTTCCGCTACCTGTACCTGATCCACGTTCGGGGCGAGATGGATGCCCCCGACGAGGTTATCCTGAAGGATCGCCCCCTCCAGATCGCCGTGATCCTGTGGGGTATTGCCGTTATCCTTGTTCTGTATATCTTCGCATGAGCATCTATAAGGCCACAGCCCCGGGCAAGGTTATCCTTTTCGGAGAACATGCCGTTGTGTATGGGCAGCCCGCGCTGGCCGTCCCGCTGCTTGACCTCCGCGCAACCGCAATCGTCGAGTCCGGCGCGCCCGGCAGCGGGCTGGCAATCAGCGCTGAAGACCTGAATCTCCAGCTCTCTCTCGCTGAGGCCGCTGCCCATGCCCTCGCGCTGACCGCCCGACTCGTGCTTGACCAGTTAGCCGTCCCCGAACCAGATGCGCGAATCACCGTCCGTTCAGACATCCCTATTGCCAGCGGTCTGGGGAGCGGGGCGGCTGTGTCTGCCGCGCTGGCCCGCGCCCTGACCGGGTATCTGGGCCAGCCGCTTTCCGATGGCGATCTCTCAGCGCTCGTCTACGAGGTAGAGAAGTTCCACCACGGCACGCCAAGCGGGATTGACAACACGGTGGTATGCTTTGAGCAGCCGGTATACTTCGTGCGGGGGCAGGCGCCCGAAATCCTGCGACCGGGTCGGCCCTTTGAGCTGATTGTCGGTGATACGGGGGTTGCCAGCCCGACGAGAGAGACGGTCAGCGCGGTGCGGAAAGCCCGGGAACGCAACCGGGAACGGCTGGAGCTGATCTTCGCTGCCATCGGCAGCATCACCGACCGCGCGCGGACAGCCATTGAGCAGGGTGATATCCCCTATCTTGGCCCGCTGATGAACGACAACCAGGCGCTGCTCCGCCGCCTGAAGGTGTCCTCGCCGGAACTGGAGGCATTGATCGCCGCTGCACTTGGCGCTGGGGCGGCAGGCGCAAAGCTCTCCGGCGGAGGCGGCGGGGGCAGCATGATCGCACTGGTTGAGGGGAACGTGGACGCGGTTCGCAACGCCTTATATGAGGCCGGGGCCACGCGCGTGTTCCACACCGTCGTCCGCTGATGCCGGGTGGGAGCAGGGCAATGCTGGCCTTTCTGAAGCTCGGCGGATCGCTCATTACCGACAAGGCACAGGCCGAGACCGCCCGTCCAGACGTCATCACCCGGCTGGCAGGGGAGATCGCAGCGGCGCTGCGTACCCATCCTGACCTGCGCCTGGTCGTCGGGCACGGCAGCGGCAGCTTTGGACACACGGTGGCCAGCGAGTTCGGCACGCGCAGGGGAGTGGCCGGGCAGGATGCGTGGCGGGGCTTCGCCAGAGTGGCGGTCGTCGCCCGCCGCCTCAATCACATCGTGCTCGAAGCGCTGCACGATGCCGGTGTGCCTGTCTTCCCCGTGCAGCCTTCGGCCTCGGCGGTATGTCGGAGCGGGGTAATCGAGCGGATGGAGATAACCCCTCTCCGGCGCGCGCTTGACGAGGGACTAGTGCCGCTGGTCCACGGCGACGTTGCCGTTGACGAAGCACAGGGCGGCACAATCATCAGCACCGAGGACATCTTCACTTATCTTGCCCACGAGTTGAGGCCCGCCCGCATCTTTCTGGCAGGCGAATACGACGGCGTGCTAGATGGGCGCGGGCAGGTAGTGCCGCACATCACCCCGGCTACGCTCGACAGTTTGCGCGACGCGCTTGGGGGATCGGGCCGGACAGATGTGACCGGCGGGATGGAGACTAAGGTTAAGTCGATGCTCGCCCTGTGTGCGGCGGTTCCGGGCCTCGAAGTGCACATCTTTAACGGTCAGGTGCCGGGAGCTGTCGAGCAAGCGCTAAGCACGGAACACTTCAACGCCGGAACACGCCTATCCGTCAGGTAGCCAAGGCGCAGAAAAGGCAGGGGAGCGATGTCTGCTGTCTTCTTGCTGAAAGGCCGGTGATGCATGATCCCACCCGGTACTGCAACCGCCCGCGCCTTCAGCAACATCGCGTTTATCAAATACTGGGGGAACCGCGACGCTACTCTACGCCTGCCTGCCAACGGCTCTATCTCGATGAATCTCGATGGCTTGGCCAGCGTCACAACCGTGCGCTTCAGCCCGGAGTATGCCGCGGACCGGCTGATCTTGAATGGGCAAGCCCAGTGGGGCGACCCCCTCGCGCGGGTCAGCCACCACCTTGACCACATCCGGGCGCTGGCAGGAACGAAGCAGCGCGCGCTGGTTGTCTCCCGCAACAACTTCCCGGCGGGCGCAGGGATCGCGTCTTCTGCGTCGGCCTTCGCTGCGCTCACGGTGGCGGCCTGCGCCGCGCTTGGCCTCTCGCTCCCCGAGCGCACCCTCTCACGTCTGGCGCGGCTTGGCTCAGGGTCGGCTAGCCGCTCGGTGCCCGGCGGATTCACCGAGTGGTACGCGGGCACGGATGACCAGACCTCTTACGCGGAGAGCATCGCCCCTCCTGAACATTGGGACCTCGTTGACCTCGTCACCATCGTCAGCGAGGAGCATAAGGCAGTCGGCTCAACGGGCGGGCACGCGCTCGCCTCCTCGTCCCCCTTGCAGGCAGCGCGCGTGGCCGACGCGCCCCGTCGCCTGGAACTCTGCCGTCGGGCCATCCTGGAGCGCGATTTTGCGGCCCTGGCGCAGGTCGCTGAGCAGGATGCGTTGATGATGCACAGCGTCATGATGACTTCCTCGCCCCCGCTGGTCTACTGGCAGCCCCCTACCCTGCGCCTGCTTCAGGCCGTGCAGCGCTGGCGAGCCGAGGGCGCGCCGGTGTGCTTCACCATTGACGCCGGGCCGAATGTGCATGTCATCACTACGGCGGAGCGCAGCGCCAGCCTTCAGGACGCCCTGAAGCAGGTGGAGGGCGTGCGCGCCGTGCTGGCCGCCCACCCCGGTGGCCCCGCTCACCTGCTGGCCGATCACCTGCCTGCTGAGATTTAGCGTAAAATACAGGTGAGGGCACCGCCCACAGCGATCCCTGGCATTGATCGGGGCTTGACAAGACGGGTATAATCCATCCTGCCAGACCGCAAGCAGGCATATGTGGCGAGAGTCGCGCTGAGCGCGATGGAAAGGCTTTACTGGTATGACAATAGGTTTGGATACCGGGCTGGCCATCCTGGCGTTTTTCGTTGTGATCGGCCCGTTGATCCTCTTTCACGAGCTTGGACACTTTGTCGCCGCCCGGCTATCCGGCATCCGTGTAGAGGAATTCGGGTTTGGCTACCCGCCCCGGATGCTGACTCTCTTCGAGCGGAAGGGCACGAAGTTCACACTGAACTGGCTGCCACTGGGTGGGTTTGTGCGCCCGGCAGGTGAAGATGACCCAAGCGTCGCGGACGGCTTAGCAGCCGCCTCCAAGAAGGCGCGTTTGACCGTGCTGGCTGCCGGGTCGGCGGCCAACCTGCTGATTGCCTTCCTGCTGCTGATGGCCATGTTCATGATCGGCGCGCCGGAAGAACTGCCCGGCGCAGTCGTCACTGTTGTGGAGCCAGGCTCGCCCGCCGAGGCCGCCGGGCTGGAGCCGGGCGATGTGATCATCGCCGTTGACGACGTTCCGGTTGAGCATTATACCGACCTGACCGGCTACATCTTCGAACACGTTGGGCAGCCGATCACACTGACCGTCCGGCGCAATGAGGCAAACGTCATGCTGACGCTCACACCTCGAATCGAGTGGCCGGAAGACCAAGGCCCGACTGGCATCCAGGTGCAGCCGATCTTCGAGGTGCGCGAGTACGGGCCAATCCGGGCGGCGGGACGCTCGGTCGAGGAGATCGGTGCGCTGCTCAAGGCGTTTGTTGAGCTGCCCGTTCGAGTGCTACGCAACCAAGTCCCGGCCCGCTACCTGCGCCCGGTGAGTGTAATCGGCATCAGCCAGCTCGGTGGCGAAGCAATGGAAGCGTCGCTTTCCGAGCAGGCTGCCTGGCCTGTGATCCAGCTGACGGCCTTCATCAGCCTGGCGCTGGCCATCACCAACCTGCTGCCCATCCCGGCGCTGGACGGGGGGCGCATTCTGTTTGTGCTGATCGAGGCCGTGCGTGGGAGGCGCGTCAACCCGGAGCGTGAGACGCTGATCCACTTTCTCGGATTCGCAATCCTGATCGCGGCCATGTTAGTGTTTATGTACTTGGACATTGTGAGACCACTGGTACCATAATCGATGATGATCGAATATGATGCACCCTTTGATACGCTTCTGGACAACCTGCGTGACCCCTCTGCACCTTTGCGGGCTGCGCTGATCTACCGCCTCTCCAACCCGACACCGGAGGAAATGGCGGCGCTCCGGAGCGCCTGGCCTAGCGTTCCGGTTGAACGCAGGCAACTGCTGCTCTCGCGTCTCGTCGAGATGAGCGAGGTCAGCTTTGAGGTAGATTTCACCGAGGTCGCGACTTTCGCCCTTGAGGATGAGGACGAGGACGTGCGCTGCCATGCCATAGAAGCCCTGTGGGAAAACATCCTGCCGAGCGTCATGCAGCGCATGATCCACATGCTCCAGACGGACGAATCCGCCGCCGTGCGGGCGGCAGCAGCGCAGGCGCTCGGTCGCTTTGTGCTGGCAGGAGAGCTTGGCGACTTCGCCGAGAGCCTGGCACACGAGGCCGAAGCAGCGCTGCTTGAAACATGGGAAGAGATCACGGAACCGCTCGAGGTGCGCCGCCGTGCGCTGGAGAGCATCTCGTACTCGGGGCGCGAAGAGGTCCCCAGCCTGATCATTGAGGCCTTGGAGGACAGCGACATCAAGATGCAGGCCAGCGCGATCTTCGCTATGGGCCGCAGCGCCGACGAACGGTGGGAAGAGCACGTTCGTATGGCGCTTGATCACCCCGAACCCGAGCTGCGCTATGAGGGCGCGCGAGCCGCCGGGGAGCTATTGCTCGTCGACTCGGTCCCGCGCCTGATCGAGATGCTCCGTGAAAGCGACCGGGAGATCAAGCATGCGGCCATCTGGTCATTGGGCGAGATCGGCGGGCGGGCCGCCCAGCGCGCCCTTCTCGAACTCTCCGATGAGGAGACCGACGAGGATATCCTGCAAGCCATTGAAGACGCGATGAATACCGCATCGCTTGGCACAGGGGAGTTCGTCACCTACGTCTTCGCCCGCGATGCTGGAGAGCTGGACGACCTCGACGAGTGGGATGAGTTGGACGATATCGACTTAGACGACCTGGACGACTGACAAACCCGGAACTCAGGCAGGGGTTGAAGTAGCAATCGCCGCCTACCGAGCACGGAAATAGGAACCATGCCGCGACGTCTCGTGCTACCCAGCCTGATCGCGACAGCGCTTGTGCTCGCCGCACCGCCCCACGCCCGCTCTCAAGACACCACACTCACGGATGCCAGGCAGTGGGCGAACTTCGCTTACGGTGATAGCGTAACTTTCAACATCGAGGTCAGCGCGCCCTCGGTGCTGACCAGCGCGAGGCTTGTCGTGATTGTGGCCGGACAGGATACGCCCTACAGCGAATCGCCGGCCATCATGCCAGCGACGCAGGTCAAACTGTCACAGACGGTGGCAGTCGGCTCTCTCCTGCTTCCTCCATTCGCTGACCTGAGCTACTATTGGGAGTTTGGTGACGAGACCAATCGCACATACCGCACCGATACCCAATCCCTGCGCTATGAAGACACGTCAGTCCCCTGGACCTGGGTGGGAGTCTCCCAAGATGGCGTAACCGTCTATACCAACGGGCGGGATGACGCCGTCACACAAGCCGCGCTGGACGTAGCAACAGCTGCGTTCGGGCAGATTCGGCGCACGCTTGGCGTTTCCCAGCCTGAGACGATTACCGTGTACGTGTATCCCGAGCTGGCGCCGCTGGCGAACAGCTTGCGCCTTCACGGGCGGCGCGTGCAGGACTGGGTGGCTGCGTATGCGCTCCCCAGCCAGCACGTTGCGCTGGTCGCGGCTGGGCCAGGCCCCGAGATGCTTGTCAACCTTCAGCGTGACCTGCCGCACGAGGTAACGCACCTGGTCATTGGCGCCGCAGCTGGAGAGCATCACGAGAACGTGCCCGCTTGGTTCAACGAGGGATTGGCCCTGATGAGCGCCCGCGAGCCGGACCTCGCGCTTCGTAGCGCGCTTGAGACAGCCGTCCGCGAAAAGGCCCTTCTGCCGGTCGAGGCCTTGTGCGTAAACAGTTTCAGCAGTCTCCCACCCCAGGAGGCGGCGCTGGCATATGCGCAGAGCGAGAGCCTGATGCGCTACATCACCAGCCGGTACGGCGTGGCCCAGATAAACGCCCTGCTCAACGCGTATGCGAGCGGGCAATCATGCGCGGGTGCCGTTCAGCAGGTCCTCGGACTTTCGCTGGCAGAGCTACAGACTCAATGGCATAATGGCCTCCTGAACCAGGCAGCCCGTACGCCGCGGGAGAGCACGTCACTTGTGCCCTGGATCATAGCTTGGCTTGTCAGTATGGCTCTGGCCCTGTTATTCGTCGCGCCACAGCCAAACCGGTCGCCTGCTCTGTCCCGCGCCGCCAAAGCCAACCACGATCCGCCAGCCCCGCCGGAAGGGTCTCGCCTGCATGACTGATGCGCTTCCCTGAAAGGTGTTTTCAAGACACCCGGCATAAACGCGTATGGGAGGAGGACGAGGTGGCAAATACGCCCCAGGAGGCAGACTTAAAGCGCCTACACGCCGTGGCCTATGGGCTGGTGCAGGGCGTAAACTTCCGCGCCTACACCGTGCGCCGCGCCCACTCGCTCGGTCTGAAAGGATGGGTGCGCAACCGAGCGGATGGAGCGGTCGAAGTCGTGGCTGAAGGCCCGCCCAAAGCACTGGAGTCGCTGCTGTCGTTCCTACATGATGGCCCGCCGTCTGCCCGTGTAACCGAGGTCGAGGCCAAATGGGAGCCGGCCACTGGCGAGTTTAACGAGTTCCGCGTACGCTACTGAACGCGGAAGCCCCACAGCCTGTCATAACCACGATGCGACAAAACCCTGAGCGTCTGGCCTGGCGCGTTCTGATTGCCTCCTTTGCCGCCTTTCTCATATTGTGCACCGGCACGGCTTATCTTGTCCGGTGGTACATCTTCAAGTCTCACGTAAGCCTGGACATCGATCTAGCAGTGGCACGTGGCACAGTCCGCATGACTACGCCCAACACCCAGGAGAACATCGCCGTCACCGATCGACGTGAAAACCTGGAACCGGGCGTTGGCATCAAGACGGATGCCTCCCAGGCCGTTCTGACTTTCTCCGACCCGCGCAGCGGCGTCGAAGTCGCCTCAATTGTTCTGCTTAACGACAGCGAAATATCCCTGGTGCGCGCCAGCGCCCCCCGCTTCCACTTGAACAAGGATCAGTATGAGATCGAGCTGTATAGCCAGTCTGGCCGCTGCGAGGCGCTGATGCTCGCCACAAACCGGCGGCCTGCATCGCTGGTTATCCGATCGCCCCAGGCGGAGACATCCATCACGGAACAGGGACATTACATTGTTGACATCACAGAGGAGCGCACGCGGGTCACGACCGTCAGCGGGCATGCAGTCGTCACCAGCCGCACCAGCGGCAACGCTGTAGAACTCTCTGATGAACAGCGCACCATTGTCGAGCAAACCGGAGATCCCCTGATCCTGCTGTCATCGGAGGTATCGCTTGTGGAGAACGCCGACTTCGAAGAGGGGCTAGACGAGGGATGGGTCTACTACGAGGATGGTGAGGCACCGCTCGGCCTCGCCCGGACTGGCGTTGTTGAGGGCCGCACGGTGCTGACGTTCGATCGGTCCCAATCCAACTGGCCCAACCTGCGGCTCGATCACGGGGAGACGGGGCTTCGCCAGCTCGTCAACGCTGATGTGCGCGGTTACAACTACTTGGAGATCCGCGCCACATTCTACGTGGAGGAACAGTCCCTGTCCACGTGCGGCACGCTGGGGAGCGAGTGCCCGATGATGATCCGCATCAGCTATACCGATGTGCTGGGTGTGGAGCGAGAGTTTATCCAAGGTTTTTACGCCTACTTTGACCCCGCGCTGGACTATCCCCTCTCGTGTGACACCTGCCGGGGCGAGCACGAGCGAATCAACCTCAATAGCTGGTACACGTACCGGTCGGGCAACCTGCTGACCATCCTGCCCGCCGAGCAGGAACCGGCGTTCATCCGTCAGGTGCGTTTCTACGCTTCAGGGCACGCATACAAGGTCCATGTCGCCGAGGTAGACCTGCTGGCTGCGCCGTAGCGGTAGCACAAAGGGCAGACGACCTTGTCGCTTCACAGAGGGAACGCTCACCCTCGCCATTTTGCCGATTTGGAAGCAGAAGGCCAGGCTTATCCCCGCTAAGAGGCCGGAACCTGGAAGATCAGCGTCACGCCATCCTTACCGAACTGGATAACATCGCCATCTTCGATCATCTGGCGTCCGCCCTCCACCATCCGGCGGCCGTTGAGGTATGTGCCGTTCATGCTGTGCAGGTCCCAGATGTAGAACACGCCGTCACGTTCCAGAATGCGAGCGTGGGAGCGGGAGCAGCGTTTCTTGATATCCATGTCGCTCAGGTCGATGTCCACGAAGATCCCCTTGCGGGGGTCGGATCGGCCAATCAACACGTTGCTGGTGACCAGCTCGTACACTCGCCCAGACTGCGCGACCAGCATGGGCCGTGTGCCAACAGCAGGTCCCCATGCGGCGCGAGCCGACTTCGACCAGGGCAGTTTGATGCTGTCACCCACTGCATCGTTGCCGGTCAGCCCGCTAGACTGTTGCCGGTCGTAGTCATAAGGAGAGGGGCGCCCGGCGGCTCCGGTCGACTTTTCCGGCGCAGAACTGACCCCAGGGCCATCGAACTGGACCGATCCGCCGTATAGAGGGACGATTGGCGTCTCTTCCTCCCCGGCAGGTTGTTCAGAGTGGGGGCGCACCTTTAACGTACCCGATGGTGTCTGGAGGTTCGTATCACCTGTCCGGTCAGGGACCGGGACGCGCACCGGCGTATCTATCGACCAGCCACCTGTTGTCGCAATGGCATTGCTCAGCGCATCGGTCAGCTCAGTAGCCTTCGAATAGCGGTCCTCGGGTCGTTTGGCCATCGCCCGCTTCAGGATTTCATCCACCTGCGGGTGAACAGTAGGATTGTATTCGAGCAGTGATGGCACGGGATGCTGGATATGCATTAGGATCTGCACAATCGGGGTGTCAGCCGCATACGGCACGTGGCCGGTGATCATCTCAAAGAGGGTGACACCCAGCGCATAGATGTCAACCGCCGGGGTAAGGCGCCCTGGCATCGACTGTTCAGGGGCCATATAGGCCGGGGTGCCCACAATCCCGCTGCCGGTGAGCTGGGCGCTCCGGTCGCGGAGTTTAGCGGTGCCGAAATCCGTCAGATAGACGTTCGCCTCCATGTCGAGCATGATGTTACTGGGCTTCAGGTCGCGGTGGATCACCCGGCGAGAGTGGGCATAGTCGAGCGCCTCGGCCACCTGCGACACGATATGTAGCGTCGTGTCAGGCGTCAACGGCCCCTGCTGCGTTAGGTCACGCAGGGTGCCGCCGTAGATGTAGCGCATGACGATATACGGGATACCGTCTTGCTCACCGTAGTCATAAATGGGCAGGATGCGGATGTGTTCAAGCTGCGCGGCAACCTCGGCTTCCTGCCGGAAACGAGTCATAAATGTCTCATCATGCATAAAGCTGCCGGGCAGGACTTTGATCGCAACGACGCGGTTCACAGCCACCTGGATACCGCGATACACCGTTGCCATGCCACCTTTGCCTAGAACGCTCTCGATCCGGTACTGCCCAAGGAGCGTCCCAATCAAGGGGTCAGAATCCACCATACAAGAGTCTCCGACAGGATGCGTCATCTTGTTCTGTTATAGCACAGTTATCGGTTGGCTGAAAGTGCCCGTAAAAGCGCAGGAGCTGCACTGGTCACACCGCCCCAGCGCGCCGATGGCCGCCACCGCCAGCGAATATCACGCGGGGAGCAAGCCCCCTACCCCTCTACCCTGCTGGTTGCCGCGCCCCCTGCGCCGCTGTATAATCGCCACATGCCGGTCCCATCCAGGCAGGAGGGCAGACGTGCCATTTGGTTTCAGCCCTGATTTTGAGCAGCTCAGCGGCCTACTGGTCGCAGTGGTCTCGATTCTGGCAGCGGTCGGGACGGCGCTGTGGATCGCGCTCGTCATCTGGACGTTCCGAGACATGCGGGCACGCACCCGTGACACGTTTGCCCAGCTTCTCGCCGCCCTGGTTGTGGCCGTGTTGAATATCCCCGGCCTGCTGGTGTACCTGATCCTCCGTCCACGGGAGACACTCGTCGAACAATATGAACGCGCGCTGGAAGAAGAGGCGCTCCTCCAGGAGATCGAGGAGAAGCCGGTCTGCCCGGGATGCGGCCACGCCACCAAAGACGACTGGCGAGTGTGCCCATACTGTCACACCAAGCTCAAGAAGCCGTGCCCGCACTGCGGCCAACTGCTTGAGCTGCCCTGGCGGATCTGCCCTTACTGCGAGAATCAAGTCGAGGACGGTCCAGCAGCGAGACGGCCACAGGCCGCGCCCCTGTATGAGGAGTCGTATGACCAGCTCCCAGAGACCGCTGCACCGCTCGATACCGGCCTTGACGATGCGCCCTAAACGGACGGGTATCGGCAGCGAAAGCGGAAGCGGGCACCCGGATTTGAGAGGCGCCCGCTTCTTTATTGCATTGCTTAGCCGTTACGCGCACTACGCGCGGCTCAGGTTCGTGAAGGCACCCAGGCCGGGGTAGTGGGCAGCGCTGCCCAGGTCCTCCTCAATACGCAGAAGCTGGTTGTACTTAGCCACCCGGTCGCTCCGAGCCGGGGCACCTGTCTTGATCTGGCCAGCGTTGAGCGCAACCGCCAGGTCGGCAATGGTCGTGTCTTCAGTCTCGCCGCTGCGGTGCGAGATGACGGTCGTCCAGGCGTGCCGGTGCGCCAGCTCAACGGCAGCCATCGTCTCGGTTAGCGTGCCGATCTGGTTAACCTTCGTCAGCAACGAGTTGCAGGCCTTAAGCTCAATCGCCCGCTTCACCCGTTCGACATTGGTAACGAGCAGGTCGTCACCGACGATCTGAATCTGGTCGCCCAGCCTTTCGACCATCAACTGCCACGACTCCCAGTCGTCCTCGGCCAGCCCGTCCTCAATCGAGATAATCGGGTACTTGTTGACCCAATCGGCGTAGAACTCGACCATCTCTGCGCCGGTCAGCGCCCGCCCCTCTCGCTTGAGATGGTATTGGCCATCCTCGAAGATCTCGCTTGCGGCTGGGTCAAGCGCAAGCATGATCTGTGCACCGGGTGTGTAGCCCGCCGCCTGGATGGCCTGCAGAATGACCTCAACCGCCGCCTCATTGCTCGGCAGGCTGGGCGCGAAGCCCCCTTCGTCACCTACATTGGTGGCATGCCCCCGGTCCTTGAGGACTTTCTTGAGGGACTGATAGATTTCAGAGCACCAGCGCAGTCCCTCGGAAAAGGTGCTCGCCCCGACAGGCATGATCATAAACTCTTGCAGATCGGTGCTGTCCGCAGCGTGCTTACCACCGTTGAGGATGTTCATCATCGGCACGGGCAGCACGTGCGCGTGCACGCCGCCGAGGTACCTGTACAGCGGCAGCCCCACACTCTCCGCCGATGCCCTCGCCACAGCCAACGATGCACCGAGAATAGCGTTGGCCCCAAGCTTCTCCTTAGTGGGGGTTCCGTCCAGTTCCTCGACCATCAGCCGGTCAATAGCGACTTGGTCGGTGGATTCCATGCCAAGAAGCGCTTCTGCAATCGGGCCGTTGACGTTGTCAATCGCCTTCAGAACACCCTTGCCGCCATACCGCTTCTTATCGCCGTCGCGCAGCTCAAGCGCCTCGTGCGCCCCCGTTGACGCACCTGCCGGGACAATTGCCCTCCCCAGCGAGCCGTCTTCCAGGTATACCTCAACTTCGAGGGTAGGATTGCCACGCGAGTCAAGCACTTCACGCCCGTGAACGTGTTCGATGATTGCCATCTCTTATCATGTCCTTTCAAATTGATACAATCGTTATGCCGGTTGTTGTAGGCTGAGATGCCAGCAAACCCGGCCCCGACCAGATCATAGTATAACGCCATTTATCCCCGGTGGGACGAAGATCGTTGCGCATTGTGACAGGTATCACAAAGCATCTTCCCGCCGCCCAGTGAGCCGCTGGCAAGGCCAGGAGTGACGCGCTACAATTTGCCCGAAATTGGACAGACTCGGTACGGAATGCTGGAGGAGAATCGTCGTGCCGGAGCGGGGAGAACGCGTCGTTGTTGCGATGAGCGGCGGGGTTGACAGTTCAGTTGCTGCCGCGCTGCTTGTGGAGCAGGGTTACGACGTGAGGGGTATCATGCTGCGCCTGTGGTCGGAGCCGGGCCTTTTCAGTGTGCCGGGCAGGGATAACCGCTGCTGCACGCGCGACCAGATGCTCGATGCCCACTTTGTGGCCCGCAGACTTGGCATTCCCTTCGAAGTGCGCGATGTGCGTGAGACGTTCAAGCAGCGCATCGTGGACAGCTTCATCGCAGGCTACAGCCAGGGCATCACACCCAACCCTTGCCTGAACTGTAACCGTTACATCCGTTTCGGTTTCCTGCTCGAAGAAGCGCTCCGGAACGGCGCACGCTACCTCGCCACCGGGCACTACGCGCGCATCACACGGGCAGCCAACGGCATCTGGGAGTTAAGAAAGGGGGCTGACCCGGACAAGGATCAGAGCTACGTGCTGAGCGTCATGACCCAAGGGCAGCTTGAGCATACGCTGTTCCCGGTAGGCGGGAAGACGAAGGCCGAGGTGCGCAAGCTAGCTATATCCTTCGGGCTACCCATCGCGGGTAAGCATGACAGTCAGGATTTGTGCTTTGTGGCAGACGGTGACTACCGGCGCTTCCTGAGCGTCTACGCCGCGCACGCCGTCCAGTCGGGGCCAATCCGGCTGCGCTCTGGCGAGATCGTGGGCGAGCACAGCGGGCTGCCAAACTACACAATCGGGCAGCGCAAGGGGCTGGGCATTGCTTGGTCAGAGCCGCTGTATGTGATCGACAAGATCGCCGCCACCAACACCCTGATCGTCGGAACGCGGGATGAGCTTGGCCGGGATAGGTTCCAGGCTCACAGCATGAACTGGATTGCGGGCTTCCCGCCAGCGGACGAGTTCCGCGCCGAGGTAAGGATCCGCTACAAGTCCCACCCGATGCCCGCCCAAGTCGTGGCAGTCGGGCTGGACTGCGCCGATGTGCGCCTGGACGCACCGCTGCCCGACGTGACCCCCGGCCAGGCAGCAGTCTTCTACGACGGTGACCGCGTGATCGGGGGTGGAATCATCGCATCGCCGACCCAGCCGGGATAACGGTCGCCTCAGTCCGCGCCGAACAGCCGGGCCATTGCCTCGCCCCAGACAAGCATCAGCATGGCTGCAACCAAAATCGCAGGGCCATAAGGAAGCGCCGTGTGCGCATGGTATCGGCGGCCAAGCGCCATACGCGCGACGACATACAGCACCGCGAATAGCCCACCTAGCAGCACCATCAACACCAGCATCAGCACAACGCGCGGGTAGCCGACCACCAGCCCGCAGAATGTGGCGAGGGTTACGTCGCCAAACCCAAAAGCGACCTCATTGATCGGGCGGCTGCGCCGCGCATTCACGATCCAGAGATACGCTGCCCCAAACAGGTAGAATCCCATCACCACGATCTGGGCAATTGCATAGCCAGCGAAGGCCTCCAGGACGGGTTGGCGGCGGCTAACCAGCACTTCAAGCACGGCCAGCGCAAAGGCGGGGAACATCACGGCGTTAAGCACCAGCCGATGCTCAATGTCAATCACGCCGATCAGCACGAACAGGGCAATGTAAACCAGCAGGATGAAGAAGTGCGTTGTCAACCCCGCCTGCCCCCAGAGGTAAGCACAGAACGCGGCGAGCAGCAGCTCGACGATGGCGTAGCGCGCCACGCGCGGGCGTGCCGGAGAGGCGCTGGTTTGGCTGGCTTCAGGCCCAGGCGGCTCGTCAGTGAGGGCCGCCTCACCCTCAGATGCGGCCCGCAGCGCCGGAAGCCGGTCCGCCAGATAGTTCACCAGGAGTGCCAGAACCAGGCCGCCGAGCGCAGCCAGTAAGTACCCGATCACCATGTTATCCGTCCTGTTCGCCGCAGCAACGTATGCCCCGGTATACGCTTCCAGTGTACGTTACCGGCCCAAGGTTCATGTGAAGACTGCAAGCTAGGTTACACCATTCCATGCCCCCGCGCCGTGCGGGAAAGTATCTATTTGTCGAGCGGCGGCAGCGGCCCACCCTGGCTGGACTCTGGCTCAATAGCGATTGGGATTTCAACGACACCGCCAGGCTGATCAATGAGAAACGCGCGCAGGCTGGCGATTTCACCCGCTGTGTTGGGCACGACGATGATATACACCACCCCCGTCCAGTAAGCCTGCGCCACGTCGGAAGGCGATGGATCGGTTCGCGCGCCCGGCGGGTGCGAGTGGTAGATTGCAACCAGCTCCCATCCCCGGCGCTCAATCAGCCCCAGAACACGGACCTGCTCCTGCGGATCCATGTAGTAGCTCACACGCGGATTCTCGGCCACGTTCGGGACGGGGAACACCTCCCGAACCTCGCGCCCCACCCCGCCCATCAACCCGCAGACCTCAAGCGGCAGGCCGGTGCGCACGTGCTGCGCGACCCTGTGAACATGCACCCCCCTAAGGCGAATTGGGGCCGGGTTTTGAGGAGTGGATGCCATACGCATCATGAAGTGTCCGGGCTGAACATGTGCTATAATTGCCGCACGGTAGGTTTCTATCCTAATGGAAGCGTGGTGCGTGCGTGGTAGATGACAAACGAATCACCAAGGAACGTGAAGACTACCTCAAGGCCGTCTACCACCTCCAGCATGAGAAGACGCCGGTCCGCACAACAGCCATCGCCAGAGCGTTGGGGGTCGAACCAGCTTCCGTGACCGGCGTTATCAAGCGGCTGGCCGAGCTTGATCTGCTCGATTACCAGCGCTACCGGGGCGTGACGCTGACCCAGCAGGGCGAGAAGATCGCGCTTTATGTCATCCGGCATCACCGGCTGATCGAATTGTACCTGATTCACGCTCTCGGCTACACCTGGGACGAAGTCCACGAGGAGGCCGAACGACTGGAGCATGCCGTCTCACCAACATTTATCGAGCGGATTGACGCTGCGCTCGGCTACCCGGAGATCGACCCACACGGCGCACCCATCCCCACTGAAGATGGCCAGATCGAGCCGCAGGTGGGCCGTGCACTGAGCAGCCTCACCATAGGCCAGGGGGGCCGGGTAGCACGAGTAGATGACGATGACCCTGGGCTTCTCCGCTATCTCGGCGAGCTGGGTATCCGGCCCGGTTCGGAAGTTACCGTCCTGGAGATAGCGCCTTATGGTGGCCCCATCCGGATAAAGGTTGACCAGGCGGTACAGGTACTTGGCCCCGAGGCAGCCTCTCATGTATTCGTCCAACTGGTCAACCACTGATTGACTCCCCTGCCTGTTCCGCAGACAGCCACCGGGCTGAGGGCTGGTGGCAAATGGACCGCTGAGTCTGTGCACCCTAACCCAGGATGCCGCCTTCCGTCATCCGGCGTGCGTCCAGCAACCTGTCAACTTCTTCAGCGGACAGATATCCCTTCTCCAACACGACCTCGCGAATGGTGCGCCCACTTGCCATTGCCTCCTTGGCGACTTCGGCTCCCTTCCGGTAGCCGATCACCGGGTTGAGCGCGGTGACAAGGATCGCGTTCCGGGCCAGCCACCCCTCGGCCCGCTCCCGGTTGGCAGTCAGGCCATCTATGGCGCGCTCCTTCAGCACGCGCAGCGAGTTAATGGTGATGTCCATCATCTGAAACAGATTGTAGCCCATGATGGGCATCATCACATTCAGTTCTAGCTGACCCGCCTGACCGCACAGCATGACCGTCAGGTCGTTGCCCATGACGTGAAACATGGCCTGATTGACCATCTCGGCAATGACGGGATTAACCTTACCCGGCATGATGCTGGAGCCTGGCTGGACGGCGGGTAGCGTGATCTCGTTCAGGCCGGTGGCCGGGCCAGAGGCCAGTAGGCGCAGATCGTTGGCAATGCGTGTCATGTCCTGGGCCAGCGTGCGCAGCGCCCCGCTAAAGTGCACGACATCCTGCATGGACTGCATCGACTCAAACAGGTTGTCGGAAGGCTCAAGCTCAAGGTGGGTGATCGCTTCGAGTGTGGCAACCATCCGGATATGGTACTCAGGATGGGCATTGAGGCCCGTACCGGTAGCCGTACCCCCGATCCCCAGGCGGCGCAGACTGTCCGCAGCATCAACGATCTTATCCGTGTTGCGCTCGATGGCGCGGGCGTATGCCCCGAACTCCTGGCCAAGCCGGATGGGCACGGCATCCTGGAGGTGGGTCCGGCCCGACTTCACAACATCGTCGAACTCGCGTGCCTTCTCAGCGAACGCATCGCTGAGGTCGTCCAGCACATCGGTCAGCTCCTCAAGCCGCCACAGGCAGCCGAGCCGGATCGCCGTAGGGATAGTGTCGTTGGTGGATTGGGCCATGTTAACGTGGTCGTTTGGGTGCACCGGCTTAACCGGGTCGTCAAGCGCAAACCCGAGAATCTGGTTCGCACGGTTAGCGATCACCTCGTTGGTATTCATATTGTGCGAAGTGCCTGCCCCGGCCTGGAAGGGGTCTACCACAAACTGCTGATCCCAGCGGCCCTCCATCACCTCCTCAGCAGCCTGCATGATAGCCCGTGCGATCTGTTCGCCTGAAACCAGCCTTTCTCCGGCCTGGCGATCTTGAAACAGGCCCAGCTCCCAGTTGACTTCAGCGGCAGCCCGCTTGATCGCCGCCATTGACCAGATGAAGGCCCGGTATTGCCTCAGCCCCGAGATGGGGAAGTTCTCTACCGCGCGCTGCGTCTGTGCTGCGTAGAGGGCATCGGCGGGGACTCTCAGCTCACCCAGCGAATCACGCTCAATACGATAAGCACTCACAGTCATCCTCCCTCCGGCCATTTTCAAAAAAACGGGAGCAGCCCCTTGGGCGCTGCTCCCCCTTCATGCAGCAGGTGCGCTGCGCTACATGTTCAGCGCGTCGTATCCCGGCCCTACCTTGAAGAAGTCGTAGTTGGCCTGGATATCCTTTGTCAGGTCAACGATCTCGCCGCCTGCCGCCTCAACTTCCTTCTTGGTGTCGGGCGGTACGCGCTTCTGCCCTGGTGACATCTCATACGCGCTGGGCACTTCTTCCTCGATGAAGATGGCCTCATACGGGCACTCCGGGACGCAGGCACCGCAGTCGATACAGGTGTCCGGATCAATGTAGTACCACGGCCATTCATCTTGCGGCTGACCGGGGACGATGCACTCGACGGGACACACTTCTACGCATGCGCCGTCGCGCAGACACAGGCTAGTGATAATGTGGGTCATGCGGTATTTCTCCTCTCGTTTAGAGGTTAGGCGTCTACCGCAATTATACTCCACATTTACCTGGCTGCCTCATATCGTCTGGCAACTTCGTCCCAGTTGACGACGTTCCACCAGGCCGCGATGTAGTCCGCCCGCCGGTTCTGGTATTTCAGATAGTAGGCGTGCTCCCACACGTCGATTCCCAGTATCGGCGTCAGCCCTTCAGACAGCGGAGTATCCTGGTTGGGGGTGCTGGTCACGCTCAAGCTCCCGCCGGGGCCTACAACCAGCCAAGCCCACCCGCTGCCAAAGCGAGTGGCGGCTGCCGTGCTGAACTGGTTTTTGAAGGCGTCAAACGAGCCGAATGCCTGGTTGATGGCGCTCGCAAGCGCACCGCCGGGCATACCACCGCCACTGGGACTCATCACCACCCAGAAGAGCGTGTGGTTGGCGTGGCCGCCGCCATTGTTGCGAACAGCGGTGCGGATCGCTTCGGGTATGGCATCCAGGTCTTTGAGCAGGTCCTCAACGGACTTTTCCGCCAATTCCGGATAGCCTTCCAGGGCCGAGTTCACATTATTGATATACGCAGCGTGATGCTTGTCGTGATGAATGCGCATCGTTTGCTCGTCAATATGCGGCTCAAGCGCATCATAAGGGTAAGGCAAAGGGGGAAGTTCGTAAGCCATACTGTCAACCTCCTGCTGACTAAAGGACCATACACAACTCATAGCATCGGGACTCGGAGAGGCACACTCGGAGCGTGAGTCGCACTCACGTTGACCATACAGTTAAGAGATGCTAATATGCTGGCACTCCCCTACGGGAGACGCGGGCGACGCATAAATGGCCGGCCTCAGAACCCGACCTTCATGGAGAAAGCTACCGCCCACAGCCTGAAGTGATTGTAGCCAGCGCTCAGGTGGGTGTCAAGGTTAATTCGGACAAGGTCGGTAGGATTATTCCAGTGGATGGGAATAGGCACAGGGAGGACGTGAAACAAGCAAGCGGACTCATTCTAACACTCGTCACAGGTATTCTTGCCATGTCATCCGCCTCGATCCTCATCCGGTGGACTCAAGCGGAGCACGTCCCCTCGCTGGTGATCGCCGCCTACCGTCTGACAGCGGCCACACTGGCGTTGAGCATCCCGGCTGCTTTGCAGCAAGTATGGAGAGATTATGCTAAACTAGATATGGGAGAAGTGGGGATGCTGCTGTCGAGCGGGATTCTGCTCGGCCTGCACTTTGCAACGTGGATTACGTCGCTTCAGCACACGTCGGTGGTCAGTTCCGTTGTGCTGGTGACAACGACGCCGCTGTGGATTGGCCTGGCTTCGCCGCTTGTGCTCAAAGAGCCTACGCCCCGCGTGACGTGGTTGGGCATTGCCCTGGCGATCATTGGCGGCAGCATCATCGGCCTCTCCGGCTGGGCGGGCTGGGGGGGAACTACCTGGGGGAACCTTCTCGCGCTGGCCGGTGCAGTGTTCGGTGCCGGTTACCTGATGATCGGGCGTGGTGCGCGCGCTCGCCTCCGGCTAATCGCATACCTGTGGCTGGTGTACGGCGTCGCAGCCGTCCTGCTGCTGGGTTGGGCAATCGCTGCCGGGTTGCCCCTGGTGGGATACTCGCCGCGTGCCGTCGGACTCATGATCACGCTTGGGCTGGTGCCCCAGCTTATCGGGCACAGCGCAGCTAACTACGCTCTGCGCCACCTGTCGGCAACCTTCGTCGGCGTGACCATCTTGGGCGAGCCGATCGGCTCCACGCTGCTGGCGGCGCTACTTCTGGACGAATGGCCAACGGGCCTCCAGATTGCGGGCGGCGGGCTGATTCTGGCCGGTATCCTGCTGGCTTCTCTGGCCGAGGAGCGGGACAGAGCCAAGGCATCCGCGGTGCTGGAATCCACAAAATAATCCCCCGTTTGGCGTATGAGGGAAAGACAAGAACCATATGGTCAAGATCACCTGTCTGAAGTGTCACTGGAGTTGGTCGCTCAACGCCGACGCCGTGCAGGCGGCCTACGACTCGCTGAAGCCCGGAGAAAAACATTTCTCCGTGCCGTGCCCCCGCTGCGGGCGAATTAATAAGATATCGGCTCGGCAACTCAAGCAGGCGCTCCCGCGTCAGGCCACCGACAAGACAGAATCCAGCGAACAGCAGACATCGTCCTGATGACCAAACGGCCTTTTGTCGTACACGTTGTATCCCACCTGCGCTGGCCGCGCGAAGGGGCCAAGGCATTTCAGCGCGCACGTATCGACCTGGTGGAATGGCTGGATCGGCTGGCGGCCAGCAAGCCTTCGGCCTGTCTCCTGCTCGATGGGCAGGTAATCCTGCTGGATGACTACCTAGAGGTGCGTCCCGAGCAGGAGGGAGTGCTGGCTGAACTCGCTCGGTCAGGCCGCCTGAGCATCGGCCCCTGGTATGTGACAACCGACTCGTTCCTTGTCAGCCCGGAGGCGCTGGTGCGCAACCTGCTGCTGGGCGCACAGACCTCAGCGCGCTTCGGGCCACGTCTGGATGTAGCCTACATGCCTGAGTCAGCGGGTCACATCGGGCAGATGCCGCAGATTCTGCGCGGGTTCGGGATTGGGAGCGCCGTCGCTGCGCGCGGCGTCGGCGATCTACCCGCTGAGGTCTGGTGGGAAAGCCCGGATGGCAGCCGCGTGCTGCTCATCAACCTGCGCGACGGGCCAGTGAACGGCGCGCTACCCCGTGACGCCAAGGCGTTGAAGCAGGTCCTTGGCGAGGCCCGTGACAGCCTGCGTGGCCATACAGCCAGCGGCGCTGCCCTTGTGTTTGATAGCGAGGCCCACAGTCGGCTGCCCGAACTGGCTCCCGTGCTGGAAACCATCAGCCGAGGCCGGCGCGGGATACGGGCCGTACACGACAGCCTGTTGGACTACATCGCCGATGTTCTGGCCACCAGCACAGACCTCCCGCTCGTGGTGGGTGAACTGCGCTCACCGCAGCGGGTGCCCCTGCTGGCCGGCACACTGAGCAGCCAGATGTGGATTAAACAGGCCAACCACGCAGCGCAAACGCTCCTCGAACGAGCAGCGGAGCCTTTCGGCGCCTGGGCTTCGCTGGTCTGGTCGGCGACAGAGGATAAGATCAGTGATAGTCTCGCCGATCAGGTGCTGCTGCCAGCCGCGCAGCATGAGTTACTGGCCCACGCCTGGCGCCTTCTCCTCCAGAACCATGCTTACGATACGATCCGGGGCAACATCGCCGATCCGGTCCAGCGGGAGATCGCCCTGCGCTACGACCAGGCGTCTCAGATTGCTGAGGAGCTGGCTCACCGAAGTATGCGCTACCTTGCCGGCCAGATCGACACAAGCGGGGTTGCCGGGAATGGCGCGGTGCAATCGGTCACCGTGTTCAACTCCGCGGGAATCCCACAGACTGACGTTGTAGAGATTGAGGTTCTGCCCACAGCCGGGGCAACGACCTTTGAGGTCGTAAGCGACGATGGAACCATCCATCTATGCGAGACAGAGACAGGAACAGCATCGCACTCCGAGGGTGGGTTGCCCGGTCCAGCACCGGTTATAATCAGGTTCGTGGCCGAGGACGTGCCGCCGTTTGGCTACCGCACTTATGCGCTGCGCACATCGCAGGGCGGCAACGAGCAGGCCCAGAAAGTAGAAGACGGACAGCCAACTATCGAGAACGAGTGGCTGAGCGTATCTGTTGATCCGTCGGCGGGAACGTTCGACCTGTTTGACAAACAAACCGGGCGCTCATTTGCTGCCCTCAACCGATTCTCCGATGGAGGCGACCGCGGGGACGTATTGAGCTACTGTCCACCTGAGCGCGACACGGTGATCGACGTGCCCACCAACACCCCTCTTGACATTCAGCGTCACGTTGGGCCGGTCACCCAGGTGCTGGAGATGCTGCAAATCCTCCGGGTGCCGCAGTCGCTTACACCAGAGCGGACAGCACGCCTCCCGCTGGCAGCGCAGTTTGTGCCCATTCCCATCACAATAGTTTTGCGTGTCACGCGGGGTGTGCCGCGCGTTGACGTGGACGTAAGCCTCCTGAACGGGGCGCACGACCACCGGCTGCGCGTCCACTTCCCAACAGGTATCATCACTGACGAGGCATTTTTCGACGGCCACTTTGAAGTTATCCGCCGCTCCATTTCGCTGCCCGGCGAGGGCCAAACGGCTGGCTGGGCAGAGCAGCCCGTGCACGAGCAGCCGCAGCGGGGCTTTGTGACCGTGCTAGGCGACGAAACAGGCCTGACGGTCGCCAGCCGGGGATTGCCCGAAGTAGCTGTGCTGGCGCATCCGCACTACGGAACAGAGATTGCGCTTACCTTGCTCAGGAGCGTGGGCTGGCTGCGCCGTCATGATCTGGCCCGCCGCCACGAGACAGAGATGCCCATTGAAGCGCCTGGGGCACAGTGCCCCGGCGACTACACCTTCCACTACAGCATCATCCCGCACGGGGCCGACCCGCTTCCGGCCTGGCACGCCGCATGGGCATACCAGACCCCACTCCACGCGCTGGTGACGGGCATCCATCGGGGAACCCTGCCGCCCGTCGCGGGTCTGGTAGCCGCGGACAATCCGGCCTTTGTGTTGAGCGCAGTTATAACGGCTGCGGATGGCGCAGGCCTGATCGTCCGGGGCTACAATATCAGCGAGGAACCGGTGTCAGTCACCCTCACGCTCGGCGTTCCCGCTGGGGCAGCCGATCTCACCCGGCTGGACGAGACGCCTACCGGCGAGAGGGTTAAGCCTGCGCGAGATGGCACATTCTGCTTTGAGGCGGGGCCGCATCAGATCGTCACCCTGAGGTTTGCGACCGATTAGCTTCCCCGTTGGCGGGCCAGCAACTACCCCCCTACCCCCAGGAAGCTCCCGTCGCCGGGCCAGATCTCAAGTGCCAGCTCGTCTAACTCTGCGCCCTCCGGAAGATAGGGTCCGAAGTACTGTTCGCGGAGCGCGTCCAACGTGCCGTCGGCCTTCATATCCTGAAGTGTGAAGTTCACGAGCGCCAGAAGGTCCGAGTCATGCGCGGGCAGAGCAATCACGTAGTCCAGCGGGCGGTAGCGGCGCTCGTCTATCGCGATCTCCTCGTCAGCTTCTGCCATCAGAGCCAAGGCGTACTCATCTCCGACAACAGCGTAAACTACCCGTTCTACCAGCCCCTCAAATGCCTCTTCGTATGACTCAGCGACCTTGATTTCGGGGAACTGGTTGTTGTCCTCGATCACATCCCGACTCTCATCCACTGGCGTCACAATGTAGACCGGTTTGAATTCCAAATCCAGCACGTTGAACACCGTCACATCAGCCCGATGAATCAGCCGCAGGCCGCGCGTGTAGTAGGGCTGACTCATCGCCACCTGCCCGCTCAGCGACCGGTCGGCACGCACACCAACGACGATATCGGCTTGGCCGCTGGTTAGCATCTGCATACCCTCGGCCCCTGCGCTCCCGGCAATCTCCTGCACTGGCACATGCCAGCGGCGGGCCATCTCGTTGATCACTGCCCGGTTGTAGCCGTCATAAATGGGCTGGCTGTCAAAGAAGGCCGGCTCCGCTGCTAGGTCCAGCCCTGCCACCCGGAGCGTTGCCCCCTCCCGCAGGCGCTCCACCAGCGAGGGAGTACTAGGAACATCTGCCGGGAAAGACTCGAAGGAGTACACAGGCTCGCCTGGCTGCTCTTCAAACACGTCAGCGGGCTGGCCGTAGAAGTTCTGGGAGAAGATCGCGCCGATCTCACCCTCAGTAATAAGGTCTTGAAGTGTCTGATTGACCAGGTCCCGCAGGGGCGTATCACCGCGCTGCATGGCAAAAGCATACGGCTCCTGGAGGAGGAATCCATCGAGCAAGTCTAGCTGCTCGTTCACCTGGGCGGGGAGCATCAGGCTCTCACGCCGGCCCACGACGGCGACGGCTCGTCCATTGAGAAGCGCAGCCGCCGCTTCGTCCGGGGTAGCGTAGACTTCGACCGGCACCGCTGTGCCTTGCTCACCTACCTGCTGGCGGATCACTTGCTCGGCGTCGCTACCAACCGCGCCAACGGTGCCGCTCGTCAGGGCGGTTACCATGTCTAGGCCAGAGTCGGCCCGAACGAGCACTACGTAGCCTCCCTGGAAGGTCGTAGTGGAGAACTCTACGTACTGTTCAAGCTCGCGGCGGTGCGGCATAGCAGCCGCGATCAGGTCGATCTCACCGTCGTAGAGCATCGGCAGGCGAGTCTGGCGTGTGACCTGCACAAACGTCACGTCCACCCCCCACCGCTCCGCCATGCGGCGGATCAGCGCCGGTTCATAGCCCTGCACCTGCCCGTTGTCAGCCAGAAATCCGAGCGGGGGATAGTTGAAGAGCACACCAACCCGTACCTCGCCCCGCTCACGAATCGCACTCAGGGCTGACTCGGCTGCGCGTTGGGGGGCAGGTGTTTGAAGCATCTCTGCAACCGGGGCGGGCGTCCGCGTGGCGGTTGGTGTTGGCCCCGGTAAGGCCGGGGTCATAGTGCCCTCGCTAAGGGGCAATTGTCCCCCAGAGTCCGGTTCCGGGTTTCCCCGGCAGGCCGTCACTAGGGCCGCCGTCAAGGCTATCAACCATATGACGCGCATCACGACATACCGACCAGCCATGCCCTCACCCTATGCCGGTTGATACAGCCCATGCTCGTAGATGTATGCTTCAACGCGGGGCGGCAGGAAGTAGCGGATACTGCGGCGTGCACGCACCCGGTCCCGGATGTCTGCGCCGGATATCTCGATCAGCGGCGCGTTGAGGATTATCAGGCGATTGCGCAGGCCGGGGATCGCTGCCTCCAGATCGGCGAGATCGTAGCGGGCACCAGGACGCGGCATCACCCCCAGGCAGGCCCGCCTGACAATCCCCTGCGGATCGCGCCAGGAGAGCAGATGCTCTAGGGAATCCCCGCCTACCAGAAAGATAAGCTCCGCGCCTGGGAACTCAGCCGCGAGCAGGTCGAGCGTGTCAATTGTGAAGTGCGGACCAGGGCGGCCCACATCTACCAGCGAGACCTCAAAAGCCGGGTTATCCGCCAGCGCAAAGGCCAGCATCGCAAGCCGATCATCGATGCCCGATATCCTGCGGTCTTGCTTATGCGGCGGGTCGGCAGCCGGGAGCCACAGCACCCGGTCGAGCACAAGCTGCTCGCGGGCCTGTTCGGCCAGGATGAGGTGGCCATAGTGCGGGGGATCGAACGTCCCCCCTAGGATGCCCAGACGGCTCACTCTGACCACTCCAGCTCGGTGTGGCCGATCAGAACCGTATCCCCCGGCTGGACGCCCGCCTCGCGCAGCGCATCCGTGACTCCCAGAGCGCCTAGAATCCGCTGGAACCGGCTGACAGCCTCATCATATTCCCAGTATGTCATCGCCGCCGCACGCTCGATGCGCTTCCCCTTGACACGGAAAGCGCCGCCTTCCCGGACAATCTCAAAGGCGTTTTCGTCCTCTCCAAGGCGGAAGACAGGCACCTCCTCAGGCGCAGGCGGAGGAGGCAGTTGGGAAAGGGTCTCGACCGCCCGGTTCAGCAGTTCCTGAACGCCCTGGCGCGTGGCCGCGGAAATGGCCATCACCGGCAAACCATGCGACTCCACCGATGCTCTGACCACCGGCCAGCGCGCCTGCGCCTCAGGCAGGTCGATCTTGTTCAGCACAACTATTTGGGGTTTCTCGGCCAGGGAGGGATCGTAGAGTGCCAATTCGGTGTTGATCTGCACGAAGTCACCGAGCGGGTCTTCACCTGCGCCGTCAAGCAGGTGGATCAGCAGCCGTGTACGCTGAATGTGGCGCAGGAAGCTGTGCCCCAACCCAACTCCCTGATGTGCTCCCTCAACCAGGCCAGGGATGTCGGCCAGAACGACCTCCCGTCCACCCACGAGTGCCACACCCAGGTTTGGCGTCAGAGTGGTGAACGGGTAAGGCGCGATCTTCGGTCTGGCGGCACTCACCACTGACAGCAGCGTGGACTTGCCTGCGTTGGGCACACCGACAATACCAATGTCCGCGATCAGCTTCAGTTCGAGCGTGATCCAGCGTTCCTCGCCCGGCTCACCCTTTTCTGCGATCCGGGGCGCCTGGTTTGTTGAGGACTTAAAGCGCGCGTTGCCCCGTCCTCCTCTGCCGCCCCGCGCCACGATCACGCGCTGTCCGGGGGCAGTGAGATCGGCCAGAAGCTCGCCGGTCTCTGCGTCACGGACGACGGTCCCAGGGGGCACGTCGATCACGAGGTCCCCGCCCGAAGCGCCGGTGCGGTTGAAGTTACCGCCGTGCTGTCCCCGCTCCGCCTTGAAGTGAACCCGGTTCTGGAAGGTCGAGAGTGTATTGAGACGGGAGTTGACCTGCAACACAACATTGCCGCCGTCACCGCCGTCCCCACCCGCCGGCCCGCCCAGCGGCACGTATTTCTCGCGGCGGAAGGCCACGGCTCCTGAGCCACCATCCCCGCCCTTGACGTGTATCTTCGCCTCATCCAAGAACATTGTGCGCCAAGCATACCGTGCGATATACAAACAAGCAAAGAACGCCCCGCCGATCCTGCCATCAGCGGGGCGTTGAGAGCCAGATTGCCACTGGCTCAATTCCGGCGGCTGAGGACCATCCCCACTAGATCGCGCAGACCGTCCACGCCCGGCCCCGGCGGCAGACGATCCAGCACGGTTAGTGCCCGCCCGGCGACTGCCTGCGCCATCACACGCCCCTCCTCAACAGCCCCTTGGGCGATGAGACGCCGCTTCACGGCCAGGAACGGATCGTCCTCCATCCCCACAGCCCCCTCGGCCTCGGCCACAACAGCCCGCCCGTCGCCTGTGCCGTTGCCGGATGTCTGCGCAACGGCCACTGCCACGCCCTTTCCTTGGGCCAGGTCGATTCCCGCAGCCTTACCCATCAGACGAGGATCGCCGGTCAGGTCAAGCAGATCGTCAACGATCTGGAAAGCAAGACCCAAGAAAAACCCGTACTCTCCCAGCGTTTCAACCGTAACCTTGTCCGCTCCCGCCAGCTGCGCGCCCAGCATGGCCGCAGCGCGAAAGAGTGACGCCGTCTTCTTGGCCACAATCTTCTGGTAAACCTCGCGGTTCAGGCTGTTATCGCGTGCAGCCTGCGCTTGGAGCGTCTCCCCCTCGACCAGCGCAATTGTGGCCTCGGCAAACGTCACGTTCATGTCACCGTGGGGGGCCATTAACTGATAAACCTTGGTAAACAGGAAATCACCGGTCAGGAGTGCAAATGTGCGCCCCCACTTCTCGTTGATCGTCACCCTACCCCGGCGCATCCTACCGTGATCGTTGATGTCGTCATGCACCAGGGTCGCGGTGTGAACCAGTTCCACTGCTGCCGCAACCGGAATCGCCTCACTCAGGTCGGCACCGCCGCAAGCCTCGTATGCGTAAAACAGCACGCGCGGACGGATGCGTTTCCCCCCTGCCAGCAGGATGTGGCGGCTCGCTTCTTCCAATACATCAACCTCGCTCGATACGACCTCATACAACAGATCGTCAACGGCTTTCAAGGCATCGTCAATGTTCATGAAGTGACCTCCCCTGTCCCGGGGCCTTAGCTTTCGCTCCCCCAGAAGCATCATCGTCGAAAAGGCTTTGGGGAAGCATGACTAGAGCGAAAAACTTTCAAAATATTCTAAAAGGATTGTACTTTTCCTGCCGGCAGGCATCAACGCTGCTTCGGCCAGCCGCGCACACAAAAACGCCGCCTAGCAGGATATCCAGGCGGCAACGGGTCACTCCTCAGATTCCGCTGGCTCGGCCCGCGTGTGGGCGGCGACAAGGGCATCAATGGGGGGCGGCCCGCTCTGGTCCAAGAGCAGTTCCAGGGCAAACTGGGCAAACTCGAAAAAGCGCTTCATGTCCCGCACGCGGGCCAGGTAGTGCTCGGCCAGGGCGCGCTCCTCATCGCTCAGGCGGGACGTGGCGGCCTCCAGGCGGCGCGCATTCTCCTCAAGCACACTGACTGCTACACCAACCTCGCGGCGCTCGCGGCTCTCGATCACGGACCGCACCACCTTCCACAGGTCGCTTTCCGCCTCGTAGAACTTGCGGCGGTCGCCCTTCACCCATACCTCACGCACCATCCCCCACCGTTCCAAGGCGCGCATGTTCATGCTGACGCTCGCCTTGGACTTGCCGACGATCTCCTCAAGTTCGTCCAGCGACAGCGGCTCTGGACTCATCAGCAGCGCCCCGTACAGATGGCCCATCACTGGGCTGAAGCCGAAGAAGTCGGTGAGCTGCCCAAGCCCTTCGATCATGCTTTCATGAACTGCCTGGAGTGTTTCATCCATATTGATACTTTCTAAAATGACTAAAAGCTGCTACCTCGATGATAGCGGGCCTGAAGGGCGTTGTCAATCGGTGTAGGTCGGCAGGCTGCCATATGGGCCGGAGAATGAGGGCGCGCACTGTTCCCCGCTGGATTCCCCGATTTGCCCATGCTGTCCCGCTCAGCGGCTAGTTGGCGAATCTTGCTCGCATGAGAGAGGTATGCTATGATTTCCGCACGAATTTCTTCTCTGGTTGGGCGCCCTTACCACCACAATGGCCCTCGGAGGGAGCGCTGGATGGCTCGTTCTGACATTCCCGACATCGTAATCGGGCGGCTGCCCATCTATCTGCGCGCCCTTACCCGGTTGCAGCAGGAAGGGCAGACCATTACATCGTCGCACGAGCTGGGGAAGCAACTGGGGATCAGTTCGGCCCAGATTCGCAAAGACCTGTCACACTTTGGCGAGTTTGGGAAGCAGGGAACCGGCTACAATGTGGACACCCTCACCGCTGAACTCCAGCGCATCCTGAAGGTCGACCGGGAATGGAAAGTGGCCCTCGTCGGCGTTGGAGACCTGGGCCGCGCGCTGGCCAACTATGGCGGCTTTGCACATCGCGGTTTCCGCATCACCCACCTGTTCGACAATGACCCTGAGAAAATCGGCCAGAAGATTGGCGGTCTGGAGGTTCAGCCCGCAAACACGATGCTGGAGCGCATCAAGAAAGATTCGGTTGTGGTGGCCATGATCGCCACCCCCGCCGACGCCGCCCAGGAGGTAGCCGATGTGCTGGTCAAGGCAGGTGTCCGCGCCATCCTGAATTACGCCCCCATAGCGCTCAGCGTGCCGGAGGGCGTTCGCGTGCAGTACATCGACCCCGGCATTCACCTGCAGCGCATGTCCTATTACTTGAACGGCTGAGACCCACGACTGGAGCCGATTGGAAAGGCGCCGGGCAGAAGTTCGGCGCTTCCCGGCGTATGGGCAGCCTGCGAAGCCTGACCCTGCTTGCTAGAGGTCGGGAATCGAACGCCGCAGCACGTCAACCCGTTCAAGGCCGCGCGTCGCGCCCAGCGCTGAGGCACCAACCGGGTCGTCTGCCAGGAAGGCTGGCACACCGGTCTGCTGGGTTAGGAAGATATCGATGCCACGCAGAAGGGCCGTCCCACCCGTCAGAACCATCCCCCGGTCGATGATATCGGACGCCAGCTCCGGAGGGGTGCGCTCCAGGACTTTCTTGACCGAGCCTGCAATCAGCTCCAGAGGCTCCTCCAGCGCCTCAATGATCTCGGTAGTGGAGAGGGTGATCATCTTGGGCAGCCCATCTACCTGATCCCGGCCTTGGATGTCCATGCGAAGCTCTTCCCCGATGTCTGTAGCTGCGCCAATGTTGATCTTAGCCAGTTCAGCCGTCAGCTCGCCAATGATCAGGTTATACTTCCGGCGCACGTAGTTGATGATAGCCTCGTCCAGGCGCACGCCCCCCACCCGTACTGAGGAGGCCGCAACGATGCCGTTCATCGCCACCACTGCTGCCTCGCTTGTACCACCGCCCAGATTCACGACCAGGTTGCCAGTCGGCGTTTCCACCGGCAGGCCTGCCCCAATCGCCGCAGCCAGCGGCTCCGGGATGAGCCGGGCCTCGCGCGCCCCGGCCTGGATCGCTGCCTCGTGGACGGCGCGCCGCTCCACGCTTGTCACCCCGTATGGCACCGTAACCATGACAGACGGCTTGAACAGGCGCATGCCCCCCATCACTTTGTCCATGAAGTAGCGGATCATCGCCTCGGTAACCTCATAGTCGGCGATAACGCCGTCGCGCAGGGGGCGCATCACCTCGATTGTCTCCGGCGTCCGCCCATACATGTCACGCGCTTCCTGGCCTATCGCCACGATCTTCTCTTCCTCAATGGTGATCGCGACGATACAGGGTTCGTGAAGCAGTATCTGGTCCCGCTCGCCGATGGTCACGTTGACTGTGCCAAGGTCGATACCCAGCCGTCTCGATAACATACTACCTCCGCTTGTGCCAACGACAGACAATCGCCCAGGCCGCGGCGCAGACCTGGGCGATGGGATGGAATGAGCCAAGCAACGCCTGGCCGCTGCCCGCAGCGCAGCGACTATTCGGTTGAGCGGCCCGGCTCAAACTCCATGGCTTGCGGGCCTGTCCCACGCCGAACGCGGCTACGAGCGACCTTGAGGCGCAGGTTCGCCCGCCGGATAGCCGCCTCAAGTGCGGCATAGGCCGCCGGGTCCTCAGGCGGCCCTTCCGCCATCAGGCGCTCAGCTCGGCGGCGAGCCTCATCGGCCCGCGCTACGTCGATCTCATCAGCGCGTTCAGCCGAGTCGGCCAGGACGATCACGCGGTCGTTGGCGACCTCCAGCACCCCCCCGCCAATGGCGAAGGATTCCTGAATACCCGCTTTACGCACCCGAAGCTCGCCAAAGTCAAGCGCCGCAATCAAGGGGCTGTGGCTGGGCAGGATGCCCATCTCGCCCTGAATGCCGGGCGCAATGACAATGTCTACCTCGTCGTCGTAGAGCTTGCGCTCCTGCGTGATGATCTCGCATCGTAGTGGCATTATTTTACACCTACTGGGCACCAGCGCCAGCGAAGATCAACGGCCAATGGCACAGCATAAGAGGAACCATGACCAGGGGCTGCTCCCTCCTCGGCGGCCAATCATCAGTCCATTTGCCCGCGCTTGTTACGCTCGATGACATCCTCAATCGACCCAGCCATGTAGAAGTACTGCTCCGGCACATCGTCAAGCTCACCATCGAGGATCATGCGGAAGCCGCGAACCGTCTCGCTGACCGGCACATACCGCCCCTCCCGTCCAGTGAACTGCTGCGCGACAAAGAACGGCTGTGACAAGAAGCGCTGAATCTTTCGCGCGCGCGCCACGGCCAGCTTGTCGTCTTCCGATAGCTCGTCGATACCAAGGATAGCGATAATGTCCTGAAGATCGCGGTAGCGCTGTAAGACGCGCTGCACCTCGCGGGCCGTGTTATAGTGAGCTTCACCCACGATGTCCGGTTGAAGGATGCGACTCGTGCTGGCGAGCGGGTCAACCGCTGGGTACAGGCCCTGATCGGCGATGGAGCGCTCCAGCGCAATCGTTGCATCGAGGTGGGTGAAGGTGGCGACCGGTGCCGGGTCGGAATAGTCGTCGGCAGGCACGTACACGGCCTGCATTGACGTGATCGATCCCCGGCGCGTGCTCGTAATACGCTCCTGAAGGGCGCCCATCTCAGCCGCCAGCGTTGGCTGATAGCCAACGGCCGAGGGCATCCGGCCCAGGAGGGCTGAGACTTCTGAACCGGCCATTGAGAAGCGGAAGATATTGTCGATGAACAACAGCACGTCACGTCCTTGGTCACGCCAGTATTCGGCGTTGGCTAGGCCCGCCAGCCCTACGCGGAGACGGACGCCGGGTGGTTCGTTCATCTGCCCGAACACCATCACCGTCTTGTCGATAACACCGCTCTCGATCATCTCCTTGTAGAGCTGTGTCCCTTCACGGGTGCGCTCCCCTACCCCAGCGAAGACGGAAAAGCCGCCGTGCTCGGTGGCGATGGAGCGGATCAGCTCCATGATGATGACCGTTTTGCCCACACCCGCGCCGCCAAAGATACCCGTCTTGCCGCCGCGCGTGAAGGGGGCGATCAGGTCAATCACCTTGATACCGGTCTCGAACACCTCGGTTGAGGTCGATTGCTCTTCAAAGCTGGGCGCACTGCGGTGGATGGGATACCACGCATCAACCTCTTCCTTGTTGAACGGCTTCCCATCGATGGGCTGCCCCAGCACATTAAACACACGCCCCAGCGAAGCCTTGCCGACCGGAACCCGGATCGGTGCCCCCGTCGCGTAAGCGTCAACCCCACGCGGCAGGCCGTCGGTCGTGTCCATGGCGACCGTGCGCACCCGGTTATTGCCGAGGTCCATCTGGACTTCCAGAACCAGAGGCCCTGAGCCGTTGCGGGGGACCTCAACCGCCTCGTAGATTTCCGGCATGCCGCCGCGTGGGAACTCGCAGTCCACGACGGCGCCCAGCACCTCAACGACCCTACCTTTGCTTCTGTACTCCGCCATATTCCTCCTCAGAAGGCCCCAGATGACTTATTCTGATTCTGTTTGCAGTTGGGAGAGCGCTTCGGCGCCGCCCACGATGTCGAGCATCTCGTTGGTGATAGCCTGCTGTCTTGCCTTGTTGTACCGCAGCGTCAGGTCTTCGACCAGCGCCCGCGCATTCTCGGTGGCGTTCCGCATGGCAACCATACGGGCCGAATGTTCGCTGGCCAGGGACTCCAGTACCGCCTGATAGAGCAATACCTCAGTAAAACGCGGCAGAATTTCCTCCAGGATCGAGGCCGCATCCGGCTCAAAGGTGAAAACCGGGCGCGGCCCGCGCGATCCATCGTGGGCGCTGCCCATCCGGCCCGCACCCGGCGCCAGCGGAAGCAGCCGCCGAACAACCGGGTCCTGGCGCAGCGTGTTGACGAAGGCCGTATAGGCAACATAGACCTCGTCCACGATTCCCTGAAGGAAGTCATCCATCGCCGCCCGTGTAATGGCCGCAATGTCCACGATAGCCGGTGCTGGCGGCAAGTCGGTGAACTCGGCGATGATGGTTGCACCCCGCCGGAGCAGCGAGTCACGCCCTTTCCTGCCGATGGTGAGGTACTGGACGGGCACCGTCTGCCGCTCAGCGAAATCGACCGCCTCGCGCACAATGTTCGTGTTGTAGGGGCCTGCCAGCCCCCGGTCGCTGGTGATCAGGATCACCAGTACAGCTTTGACCTGCTGACGCTCCATCAGGAGCGGGTGCTCAATTTCGCCGGCGCCAAGCTCAGCCAGCGATTCGAGCACATTCGTAGCGGCCGCTGTGTATGCCCGGCTGGCCATGGCCTGGCTCTGAGCGCGGCGCACTTTGGAAGCCGAGACGGCTTCCAGTGCTCCGGTCACCTTGGCGATGTTCCTGACGCTTCGGATGCGTCGCCTGATTTCCCTTGCAGTTGGCATGGGTACGCGCTGCCTTGTACTCGACCCGGGCTACGACCAACCGGCCTTGAATTCCAGGATGGCCTTCTTCAGCATCTCCTCGATCTCTCCGGTGAACTCCCAACCGTCTTTGATCTTGGCCGCGACCTCAGGATGCTGGGCTGCCATATAGGGCAGGAACTGGCCCTCCCACTCGCGAACCCGCTCAACGGGCACGTCATCGAGATAGCCGCGCGTGCCCGCGTAGATGATCATGATCTGATCCGTCACAGGCACCGGCTGATACTGAGGCTGTTTGAGGATTTCGGTCAGGCGAAGCCCGCGGTCCAGCTGCTCCTGAGTGGCTTTGTCAAGGTCAGAACCGAATTGGGCAAAAGCCGCCAGGTCACGGAACTGGGCCATGTCGAGGCGCAGGCGACCGGCAACCGTCTTCATCGCCTTGCGCTGCGCGTCACCACCCACCCGGCTGACTGAGGTGCCCGTGTTGATAGCTGGCCGGATGCCCGCGTTGAAGAGGTCAGCCTCTAGGTAAATCTGCCCATCCGTAATGGAGATGACGTTGGTCGGGATATAGGCCGAGACATCGCCGAGCAATGTCTCGATGATGGGCAGCGCCGTCAGGCTGCCGCCGCCCCGCTCTTCCGATAATTGGGCCGCCCGCTCCAGCAGCCGAGAGTGCAGATAGAAGATGTCGCCCGGATATGCCTCGCGGCCCGGTGGGCGGCGCATGAGCAGCGAGACTTCGCGGTAGGCCCAGGCGTGTTTGGAAAGGTCATCGTACACGATCAGGGCATCTCTACCGTTCTCCATAAAGTACTCACCGATGGCACATCCCGAATAGGGAGCAATGTACTGCATCGCAGCCGGGTCGGAGGCGCTGGCCACCACCACCACCGTGTAGTCCATCGCGCCGTAGTCCTGCAACAGCGATACCGTACGAGCGACCTGCGCCCGCTTCTGCCCGATAGCTACATAGATGCAGATCATGTCCTGCCCGCGCTGATTGATGATGGTGTCCAGCGCAATGGCTGTCTTGCCGGTTTGGCGGTCCCCGATGATCAGCTCGCGCTGGCCGCGGCCAATCGGGATCATGCTGTCGATTGCCTTGATGCCCGTCTGGACAGGGCGGTAGACGTTCTGGCGCTCGATAACGCCAGGGGCAATGCGCTCAATGGGATAGAAAGCTACTTCCTCAATAGGCCCTTTGCCATCGATGGGACGCCCCAGCGCATCCACAACGCGCCCGACCAAGTCATCGCTCACCGGCACCGAAGCCACACGGCCCAGGCCCTTAACCTGACTGCCCTCCTGAATGTCGGCATAGTCACCGAAGATGATCACACCAACTTCTTCCTCTTCGAGGTTAAAGGCGATGCCAAGCGCGCCGTTCGCAAACCGGACGAGTTCCTGGCTCCGCACCCCTGCCAGCCCCGAAACGCGCGCGATGCCATCGCCCACCTCGATGACTTGGCCGATGTTGTCAACCGTGAGCGACGGCTTGTAACTCTCAATCTGTGCTTTGAGTTGGTCTGTCAGGTCTCTGGAGATATTCGTCGCCATCTTTTCTCCCATATCTTGTCAGCGGTAGGCGTCTGGGGATTTCCCGGCTGCCATCCCGGCCTTATCCCGTTGGCAGTTGCTTGCACTGCTTAAAATTCTACCTAAACCAATCCGATTTGCCTACCCCTTCACAAACGGTGGCCACCCACCCCTTACAGGTCTCTGAAGCATCTTTGAGACTCCGACGGAACGCGCACTGGGCGGGCAGAGTCAAGAAACGGCGTCGGGCCGTCGCACCCCGCGCCGCAGTTGGCTCATCGGCTGCCGCTGACCCGACCAGCGACGTAGCCGACGATACCGCCGATGATAGCGTTGATCGACTCGCGGTCGAGCGCATTCTGGAGACCGAGAATCATCACGGTGAACAGGATAGCCGTAAGCACAACACCCTCGATCAGCTCGCGCACCAGGCGGCGCTGGGCCGCCTGCTCGGCCTCGGTGTCCACCTCAAGACGCTCAGCGGAGGTATCCGGCAGCACGCGCGAAGCGACAAAGATCAGCGAGAGCAGACTCAGGAACAGGAATGCCCCGATCAGGATCGACACCGAGGGGACAGAGAGGATACCCTGCCCCTGGGCTACGCGCACATCCGACACCACCGCCGGAGGAGTCGCCGGCCCGGCAGGGGTTGGCGTGGGAGCATTCACTGCGAGCGGAGCCTCCACCTGGGCGAGCGGTGTCTGGTCGCTGACAATTGTCACCGGCACCTTAATTTCGGATACCGCCGCAGGCAGCGTCTTAACGCTGGCAATCACACCCACACTACCGGATGCCCCGGCTTCGAGGAGCGGGAATGTCCAGGTCACCACGCCTTCGCGGATGTTGTCCGTGCGGCCTTCGAGCGTCTCGCTGACTTCAAAGATGGCCGTGTCGAATGTGGCCGTGATCTGCACACCGCTGGCCGTATCAGTCCCGACATTGCTGTAGTTGATGGTCAACTGCACCTGATCGCCGGGGTCAAGCAGCGCGTTCTCGTTCTGATCCACTACAAAGGTGGGGTCAACGGTTGCAACCAGATTTGGGCCGGACACGTTGACGGCGAGCGACCGCTGGTCAAGCGTCGCCGTCGCGCCATCTATGCGAGCCAACAGCTCGTAAACCGTTACCCCGCTGGGGAACTCCGGGACAAGCTGCACCGCGAACTGCACCGACCTCACCTCTCCATCGGCAGGGACCGACCCAATCCCCCAGACTAACATCCCGTCGCGTTCGATGCCGTTGTCCGGGTTGGCGATCACGGACTGAGTCAGGGCATCGGGGTAATCCGCCACCACCGCCGCCTCCTGGGAAGGCCCTCCCCCACTGTTGCTGTACAGGATGGTAAAGCGGATCGTATCGCCGGGGTCGATCCGCCCATTCGCATCCGCGTCGGTGACCAGCTCAACGGTTTCATCGACCAGCCGCAGGTTCGGCCCAACCACTTCGTAGGCCGGGATGGGAGCACGCCCCAACTCAGCCGCGCCGGAGCGGGCGATCAGCGTGCCCGTCACCTGAGTACGCCCCGGTGGGAAGAGGCGCTTGAGCTGCACCTGGAAGCTCAAGGTTGCCTCACCCCCGGAGTCCAGGCCCTCCAAGAGCCAGACAACTTGGTTCTCATCCGCAGCGCCACCGGCAGAGATACTCGTCACCCCGCTGACAAATGTCCGGTCGTAAGAAGCCACCACTTCAAACGGCCCGATTGGCTCACCGGTGTTGAGCACCGCGACGGTGTAGAGCATGCTGTCACCAGGATTCACCAGGCCGTCGCTGTTCAGGTCACCTGCTGGGGCAAGTTCGGTCGTGGCGCGGAGTTCCAGCGAAGGCAGTGGCGTGGGGGATGGGGTGGACGTGGCGGTTGGGGTTGGCGTTGGAGTTGTCTCATCTTCCGCCTGAGGAGCACCGGGGGTCGGTGTTGCGTTGTCCTGTGCATTGGCGATGCCGCTGCGCGGCACGAGCAGGTTGAGCGTTACCATTACTAGCAGGCCCGTCGCCAAGCCCACAACCGGCCCGCGCAGAATACGTCTTTGTTTCATGACAGTCAGCCTCCTTCGGGTGAAGATGGCGCTGGCCCGGCAGCGAGCCATTCCAGACACCCCTCGATCATTCTTCGTTAAGCGCGCGGCTCGGCAATGGCTGCCGGGCGGCTGCTCCCTGGCCCAGCGCTACCGACCGCTGGTAAGCTGCCCAGATAGCACGGGATATAACCGTGCGCAGCCCGCCTTTTTCTAGGTGGTAGAGCGCCTCGGCGCTGGTCCCGCCGGGCGAGGTGACTTCGTTGCGCAAGGTGGCAGGATGGCGTGGAGACTGGCGTGCATACTCCACTGTGCCCTGCATCGTCTGCAGGACAAGCTGCTGGGCAATGCGCCGCGAAAACCCGAGATGCACCCCGGCGTCGATCATGGCTTCCATAAAAAGCAGTACATAAGCAGGCCCGGTGCCGCTGAGCGCCGTTGCCATGTCAAGGTAATTCTCGTCGTCCACGTTCACGACCTCGCCCAGAGCGCCCAGTATCTGCTCGGCCTGCTGCCTCTGCTCCGGCAGCACTTCTTCGGTAGCCGTCCATACCGTGATGCCCTGGCCAATCTGGGCCGGGGTATTGGGCATAGCCCGGACAACAGCAGCATGTGCCAAGCCATCTGCGATCATGCGGATAGGGATTCCAGCAGCAATCGAGAGCACGAGGGCACGCGAATGAATCGAGCCGCGTAGCTCCGGCAGAACATGCGCCATCACCTGCGGCTTGACGGACAAGATAACGACATCCCGATCTTTCGCCGCCGCCCGGTTGTCGGTCGAGTACTGGACTCCGTACAACTCGTTCAGTGCCTGACCTCTTTCCAGACGGGGACCAGCCGCGATGATACGCCCCGCCTCGATCAGCTCCTGGCGCAGCAGCCCCTTGATCATGGCTTCGGCCATGGTGCCGCTTCCAATAAAGGCAATCTGTTTGTCTGCTAACATGGTTCTCCATCCATTCCGTTATGGCCCGGCAGTATAGCATGCCCTGCCAGCGGCGGGAAATCGCAGCAATCTCAAAATCGCATCTGGCCGGCTGGTAGACCGGCTACCATCTCTCTGTAAAGATGTACCGTAGAAACTCCCGCCGGTAGGGACGACCTTGCATGTACTTGTCGATCAGTCCGATGTCGAAAGCGGCGGGCCTGAACCCAAACAGGCGCTCGATGGTGCCAAGCTCTGCAGTCTGGTTGGACGATAGCATTTCTACCCACTGCTCGGTGAACGGCCAACGCGCGAACAGGCCGTCAAGGAACCAAGCCACCCCCCGGAATAACTGGAAAGGCAGCCCGACGATAGGTCGCTGGCTGTTGATAGCATGCATCACGCGCATCACCACACGCCGATAGGTGAGCAGTTCTGGGCCTCCAGCAGCAACGACGGTGTCAACTAGGTTGAGGTCCTGGAGCAACATCGTCAGGCACGTCACCAGGTCCTCCACCCACAGGGGCTGAAACACCTGCTCTCCGTCCCCGGGCACGAAATAGATGGGGAAGGCCCGCACCAGCATGGCGATGTTCTCGCTGAAGTGGTCTCCCTCGCCAAAGAGAACCCCCGTGCGGAAGATAGTGTAGGCCAGCCCGCTTGAGCGCACGATTTCCTCGATCTCGCCCTTGGCGCGCAGCACGGGAAAGGCCGATGCGCGGTCGGCCCCAACCCGGCTGACCGTGATAATTCGCCCCACGCGCGCCGCCAGTGCTGCCTCGCACAACGCCTTTGTTCCGGCGATATCGACCTCCTCCAGCCGGGCATGGCGACCGCGCGTCTCGGTGCCGACTAGGTGGAAGACCGTGTGCACGCCGTCCATGGCTGCCAGCAGCGAATCCGAATCGGTCAGGTTGCCGATCATGCCGTGGACAGCCAGGCCGTGCGGCAGGCGGCTCACATCTGTGCCGGGCCGCAGCAGCACGCGCACCTTCAAGCCCAAGTCGCCCGCGAGACGGCGCACCAGACGACGTCCCACGAAACCTGTGGCACCGGTGACAAGGATCATCTGGCGTCTTCTTGCCAGGATCGCATTACGGAGGCGTGGGTTAGCATCGGATGGAGCGGCAGGTGAGGTCTCATCGACGCATCATTTCCGGATCGCGTTGGCAAGGAAGTAGAGCTTATTGGTATGATTCAGGTCTGGCAATACATCCATTATAGCGCCTGCCCGCACGCGCCACACAAAAACCCTCCGGCTATCAGAAACGCAGGCAGTGGGACAGGGTTAATATTACCAAACTGGATTGGAGAAGCAGTTCATGGCGGGAAGACGTGTCGTCATTACCGGGCTAGGCACCGTCAATCCTGTGGGCAACGATACCGCCTCCACGTGGCGGGCGCTGACAGGCAGTTGCTCTGGCGTGGGGCCAATCACGCAGTTCGACGCTTCCAACCTTAAGACGCGCATCGCTGCGGAGGTGAAGGGTTTTGACCCGGTGGCGCTGTTCGGGGCGAGAGAAGCGCGCCGTATGGACCGGTTCACGCAGTTTGCTATGGCCGCCGCCCGTGAGGCCATCGCAGATGCCAGGCTAGTCGTAAGCGAGGACGAAGCCAGCCGGGTCGGCGTGGTGCTGGGGAGCGGCGTCGGCGGCATCGGGACGCTGCTTAGCGAAGCCAGCAAGGCCCACGAACTTGGAGAGGAGCGCGCCAGCCCACACTTAGTGCCCATGCTTCTGCCTGACACCGCCCCCGCTAAGATCGCCATTGAGTACGGCCTGCTTGGCCCTAACATGAGCATCGCCACTGCCTGCGCGTCGAGCACAAACGCCATTGGTGAGGCCGCTGCGATGATCCGGCGCGGTGCCGCCGATGTAGTTGTCACGGGTGGGGCTGAAGCGGGGATCATCAAGCTGGTCATCGCCGGTTTCAGCAACATGGGGGCGCTGTCCCAGCGCAACGAGGAACCGGAGCGGGCGTCACGGCCCTTTGACCTCGACCGCGACGGATTTGTAGCCGGGGAGGGCGCAGCCATCCTGATCCTGGAAAGCGAGGAGCACGCCCTAACACGGGGCGCACGGGTGTATGCCGAAGTACTCGGCTATGGATCCTCGGCGGATGCCTACCACATTACTGCCCCGGACGAGACCGGCAGGGGAGCCATCCTGGCGATGTGGCAGGCCCTTCACGATGCGGACCTGCCACCTGAGGCCATCGACTACCTGAACGCGCACGGAACCGGCACCAGCCTGAACGACAAGGCCGAGACACTCGCCATCAAGGCTGTCTTTGGAGAGAGCGCCTACCGGGTGGCTATCAGCTCAACCAAGAGCATGACCGGCCACCTGATGGGCGCTGCCGGGGCGCTTGAGGCGCTGGCCTGCGTCAAAGCAATTGAGACCGGCTGGGTGCCGCCCACCATCAACTACGAGACTCCCGACCCCGAATGTGACCTAGACTACGTGCCCAACACAGCGCGCCCGTTAGACGTGCGGATCGCGATGTCAAACTCGTTCGGGTTCGGCGGCCATAATGCAACGATAGTGATCGGAAAGTACAATGAGCAGCACTAACACAGGCGCGGGGTCGGCCAAGGCGCGCAGGCACAGAAAGCGGCGGGAGCGCCGGACTAACGGCACAGGCAGATATGCCCATGTCGTTGGCTGGGGGGTAGAAGTGCCTGAGCGGGTCCTCACCAACCGCGACCTTGAGAAGATGGTCGAGACGTCGGATGAATGGATCCGCGAGCGAACAGGCATCTCCGAGCGGCGCATCGCCGATGACCGCGACAGCACCGAGTCGCTTGGCTTTCGCGCAGCCCGTAAGGCGCTGGCCCATGCCAACATCTTGCCGCGTGACCTTGACCTGATCATTGTGGCAACTTCTTCACCAACGCATCTGTTCCCCGCAACCGCCAACCTGATCCAGGACCGGCTGGGGGCAAGCCGCGCCGGGGCTTTTGACATACTGGCGGCATGTACGGGCTTTATCTACGGGCTGAGCCTCGCTGCCGCCCAGATCGAATCCGGCGCCATCGACACAGCGCTCGTTATCGGAACGGAGACGCTCAGCCGCATCGTAGACTGGACCGACCGCTCAACCTGCGTCTTGTTCGGGGATGGGGCGGGGGCGTTCGTCCTGAGAGTCAGCGACACGCCCGGCGGTGTGCGGACGTGCGTACTTCACTCGGACGGATCGGGCGGTGACTACCTATTCGCCCGCTCTGGGGTGCGGCTGAGCTGGAACGGCCCGCCGCCGGAGCAGAGCCTCGTCATGAACGGGCGCGAGGTGTTCCGTTTCGCGTCGCGGGTGATGGCCCAGGCCACCGAGGAGGTGGTGGAAAAAGCAGGTCTGACCGTCAAGGACATCGACGTGATCATCCCGCATCAGGCGAACGTGCGGATCATTCAGGCGGCTGCACGGGGTGTTGGCCTGCCGATGGAACGCTTCTTCCTGAACATCGACCGCTACGGGAACACGTCAACTGCCTCCATCCCGCTAGCGGTGGCAGAAGCCGTCGAAAAGGGCATTATCCAGCCCAACAACCGCATCGTGCTGGTCGGTTTCGGAGCCGGGCTGACTTGGGGCGCAGCCCTGATTGAGTGGGATGTCGTGCCGACAGCCGTTTCCTACTTCGAGGAAGTCCTGCGCGAAGGCTGGTACATCCTGGCCCACATCCGCTCGCTTGTGCGCAGGCTATGGCGCCTGCTCGAAGCCATCCTGTGGAAGACGCCCGACAATCGCAAGCCTTCTGCCCGTGTGACTTCCCAGGTGGACAGCAGCGACCAGCCGACTAAGGACGAACCAGATCGTTGATCCGGCCCGGCTGCGCAAAGTGCAGCCTGACGTGTTGCCTGAAGCGGCTTGGAGACGTTTCCAGCGAAACCCGTCAGGGCCATACAAACCGATATTCAAGCGACGGCGGCGTAAGCGCCCGCAGCAGAAGGTCGAAGCCGGGTGGCAGGGTCTGGCTTGCCTGGAAGCCGTACAGCGCCTCAAGCAGCCCAGCTTCCGGCTCGATCTCTACAACATTGGGCCTGTCCCCCAGCCCGCTTAACTCACCTGCCTTGGCAATGGCATTGTCAAGGTATCCAGTTTCATCGGCAAGCCCCAGCTCAACCGCCTGCTCCCCCAAGACAATGCGCCCATCGGCCACCGCCCGCACATCCTCAACCGGCATATTGCGCCCGTCGGCCACTGCCTGGATGAACCCCTCGTGTGTCTCCTCAAGCAGGCTATCCCAGTAGGCGCGTTCCTCTTCCGTCATGTCGCGGTGGAAGCTGCCAAAGTCTTTGGCATCACCTGCCGTGATCACCACCACCTCTACCCCGAATTTGTCGAGCAGGTCCTCCACCGTGACAAACTGGCTGATCACGCCGATGCTGCCTGTGAGGGTGTAGGGTGTGGTATACACATAGTCCGCTGCTGCCGAAATCAGGTAACCCCCTGATGCGGCAACCGACCCCATGCTCACCACGATGGGTTTGTCTAACTGGGTCAGGGCATGATGGATCTCATCGGATGCAACCACGCCTCCGCCGGGAGAGTCAATTCGCAGCACGAGAGCCTTGATGTTGGCGTCGCTGCTAGCCCGCTCGATCAGCCCAACAATCGTGTCCGACGCAGCCACACGCCCGCCAAGACCTCCGCTCTCTCCCGGAATAATTGGCCCCTCAATGCGGATTAGCCCCACGGATGGCGTCAGCGCCACCGAGGTGGACGGCTGCTGAGCGGCAAGCGCCGCGCCCAAACCGCACGCTCCACAGCCAAGGACTGGCACCACAACGATCACCAGTGCGGCGATTACCACCCACACCCAGGCGGGCATGCCCCGTTGGGCCTCCCGCGAGCTTTTCGCCGCCCTTCCAACCGCCTCTGGAGAGGGCATGTCATTCGTCATTCGTAATCCCTTCCACTGGATGATTAACAGGATAGTCCTGCTCCTAGTTTAGCAGCAAAAGGCGGCAACGTGCTTGTCCCGCCGAGACCGCAGAGGGCGGAACAGCGCGGAGTTGTCCTTGCTCTCCGCCCGGACTCCGAATCGGTCACAGCGCGGTTCATTGTCAGCTCTGCGCGGATTGCGTATAATCTCACCACCGCCGTGTGGTCCAGCGTAAGAGCACAGAAACGGGTTTGCAGGCTGACCATGAAACGAATGACAAGTGCTGAGATCCGCCAGGCCTTCCTGGATTATTTTGCCAGTCATGGGCACCAGATCGTGCCCTCATCCTCCCTGGTGCCCGGCTCCGACCCCACGCTCCTGTTTACCAACGCGGGGATGGTGCAGTTCAAGGACGTGTTCCTGGGGCTGGATAAACGTCCCTACACGCGGGCAACGACGGTGCAGAAGTGCATGCGCATCAGCGGCAAGCACAACGACCTAGAGAATGTGGGGCCTTCCCCGCGTCACCACACGTTCTTTGAAATGCTGGGCAACTTCAGCTTTGGGGACTACTTCAAGCGGGAAGCGATCCACTACGCCTACGAGCTGGTTACAGAGGTCTACGGGCTACCGCCCGACCGGCTGGCTTTCACTGTATTCGAGACGGACGATGACGCCTACGATTACTGGACCAAGGAGGTAGGAGTCAGCCCGAAGCGGGTGGCCCGTATGGGCGTTAAGACGAACTTCTGGCAGATGGCCGAAACCGGCCCCTGCGGCCCAACCAGCGAGATTCATTGGGACTTGCGCCCTGATCTTGGCGAGGAAGGCATCATCGACGCACTGAGGCGCGAAGACGACCGGTTCCTAGAGCTGTGGAACCTCGTGTTCATGCAGTTCAACCGCACACAGCCCGACCCCGCTCACTCCGGCGAATATGATGTCCCGCTCCCCAAGCCAGGCGTGGACACCGGCATGGGGCTGGAGCGGGTCGTCGCCGTGTTGCAAGACGCACCCTCAAACTTCGACACCGACCTGTTCACGGACATTATGGACGCGACTCAGGAAGTGCTCGGCCACGATGACGCCTTCCGGGAGGAGCACTACGTGGCCTACCGCGTCGTCGCCGATCACACGCGCGGTGCGGCCTTCCTTATCGCCGATGGTGTTAATCCCGGCACGACGGGACGCGAGTACGTCACGCGGATGCTGATCCGCCGGGCGTGGCGCTTTGCGCATGGCATGGGCGTTGAGCAGCCCTTCCTGGCCCAGGTGGCAGAGGCCGTGATCGAGAAGATGGGCCGTGTCTACCCCGAACTCGTCCAGTTCCGCCAAGCGATCCGGTACCAGATCGCCACCGAAGAGAGCCGCTTCATGCGCACCCTTGACCGTTCGCTGGCCGAGCTTGAGGAGCGCATCGGGGCGATGCTGGCAAGCGGCCAGCAGCAGATGAGCGGGGCGGATGCCTTCGCCCTGTTCGCCACGCACGGCCTGCCGCTCGAGATCACGCGCGACCTTCTGCAGGAACATGGGCTTACTGTGGACGAACTAGGCTTCCGCCGGGAATTGGAGCAGCACCGCTTGATCTCAGGCGGCAGCACCGGTGAGTTTGAGGACGTTACCGTCTACCAGAACACCCTGGATGCCTTGCAGGCACAGGGCGTGCTTGGGCCGGGCGGGGTGGCTTATGATCCTTACAACTACGACCGACTGCGCTTTGCCGCGCAGGTGCTGGCGCTGATCAGCGACGGACGGCGTGTCCCGGAGGCTGGCAAGGGGCAGACGGTCGAGGTCGTGCTCGACAGGACAGCCTTCTACGTTGAGTCGGGCGGCCAGGTGAGCGACACCGGTACGCTCAGGGGGAACGGCTGGGAGATTCGGGTGGATGGCATGGGGGCGCCCGTCGGCGGGTTGATCGTGCACATTGGGCAAGTTGTGAGCGGGACGGCCCGCGAAGGCGACACCGCCACCGGCTGCGTTGACGAACAGCGCCGCTGGGACATCATGCGGAACCATACTGCCACGCACCTGCTCCACGCCAGCCTGCGCGAAGTGCTCGGCGAGCACGTCCGGCAAAAGGGTTCGCTGGTCGCACCGGATCGACTTCGCTTTGACTTCACACACAACGCGCCCTTGTCGAGGGAGGAGATCGAGCGTGTAACGGCCAGGGTCAACGACTTGATTCTGGCTAACCGACCGGTTGAGATCGTCTTCAAGGCGCTAGAGGAGGCCCGGCGCGAGGGCGCAATGGCCCTGTTCGGCGAGAAGTACGGCGCAACGGTGCGCACCATCACAATCCCCGAACCCGACGAGCGCCCTATGCGCTTCAGCTATGAGCTGTGCGGTGGCACACATGTACGCAGCACGGCGGAGGTCGGGCCGTTCCTGATCACGCGCGAGGAGAGCAGCAGCGCAGGTGTGCGGCGCATTGAGGCAGTAACGGGGCGCACGGCACAGGCGATGATCCGGGAGCGGCTGGCCGCCCTCGATGCAGTCGCTAGCCAGCTTGGCAGCGAGCCGCAGGAGGCACCCGGACGGATTGCGGACCTGATCGCTGAACTGAGGGAGGCCCAGCGGCAGGTCGAGCGGCTGGAGCGCGAGGCGGCTTTTGAGGCGCTGGGCGGCCTGCTGTCCGGGGCACGTGACGTGGGCGGCGCCAAGGTGGTCGCCGCCCAGGTCAACGCGCCGGACGCCGACCTGCTGGCCCAAATGGCCGATTGGTGCCGTGACCGGCTGGACAGCGGTGTGGTCGTGCTTGGCAGCGAGATCGATGGGAAGGTGCGGCTCGTAGCCAAGGTGACGCCCGACCTTGTGAAGCGGGGGCTGCACGCCGGAAGGCTGGTCGGTGCAATTGCCGAGATGGTCGGTGGAGGAGGCGGCGGTCGCCCTGACTTCGCAACCGCAGGCGGCAGGGATGCCTCCAAGCTGCGCGAAGCGCTCGCCACCGCCGAGGGACTGGTAGCCGAGGCGATCCGCTAGCGGTATGCCCGGCAACTGACCAAATCCGCCCGGCTCATCGGCACGCCAGTGGTTGCTGCAGAACCAGCCGGAACGGTAGCCGCACGGTGAAAGAGCAGATCATCCAGCTCGAACCCCACGACGCCTTCTACTCGGTGCGCGACAAGCTCGGCTGGGTTCGCGCGCCGAGGGTGCTGCTTGTTTTCCCCGACGATCCCGCTTGCCACATCCTGCGCAAGCGGCTCGATCTAGTGCTGTTGCAGCGTGAGGCAACGCGCCGCCGCGCCCAGTTGGCGCTGATTACCCGCGACCCGGTCGTCATTGACCATGCGGGCGAACTGGGGATCGCCTGTTTCAAGAGCGTCGATGCCAGCCACAGACGCTTTTGGCGGACGGCCCGTGCCCGGCTTTCGGTACCGCGCAGCGAGCGCCCTACCCCGCTTGACCCGGATTTGGTGGAAGGGGCCACCCGGCTGCAAGCCCCCGCCCGGCCCTCCCTCCCAGCCAGAGTTCGGCGTGTGCTGACAGTTGTTCTCTTTGGCATGACGATTGCTACCCTCCTGACCGGGGCGTTTGTGATCCTGCCTGGTGCGACGGTGCATCTCGTGCCCGCTGCCAATCAGGTCACGGTCACAACCACCATCACCGCCGACCCCCAGGCCGAGCCGGGGCTGGTGGACACTGCCGCTGCACTGATTGCCGCCCGAATGGTTGGCGTTGAGGTCGAAGGCTCGGCATCCGTTGAAACAACGGGGACATCGCTCCAACCCACCGACAAGGCGCGCGGGATAATCCTGTTCACCAACCTTATCCCCAACCAGGTGACCATCCCTGCTGGGACGATTGTCCGGACCAGCGCTGCGCAACCCGTGCGGTACATAACTCTCGCCGATGCAACGCTGCCCGGCCAGGTCGGGGAAACGGTCGAGGTTCCGGTTGAGGCCATTCAGCCGGGCTTTGAAGGGAACGTTCCCACCGCCCGGATCAACCAGGTTGAAGGGCCGTTGGGTGGGCATGTGGCCGTGACGAACCCTCAGCCTCTGCGTGGCGGCGACGCGGTGGAGCGGCGATCCATCTCCGAGGACGACATGAGCCGGGTCCGCGCTCTGCTCCTTCAGCAGCTTCAGCAGCGCGCCTACGCCGAGCTGCAGACCGGTCTGCTCGATGCAATGGAATTCCTGCCGCCCGAGTCGTTGGAGATCGTGCTCGTACACTCCGAGGTGTACTCCGGGTATGCAGGCCAGGTGCAGGACCGGATAAGCTTGGCGATGCGCGTCACGATACAGGGCGTGGCAATCGATGAGCGACTGGCCCGCCAGGTTGTCTACGCAGAGCTGGCGAACAAGGTCGGGGCCGGATACCAGATCGGGTCGGGGTCGTTGGTCTTCCGTCCCGGCGAAGTCGTCCAGGTAGACGATCAACGCCGGGTAACATTTATCATGCAGGGTGCGGGCGACGTATCCGCCGCCATCGACACGGCGGCAGTGGTGGAACTTGTGCGCGGCGTGGGTCTGCGTGAGGCCATCCGGCGGCTCGATCGCGGATTCCCGCTGGCCGCCCCACCCCAGATCGAAACATGGCCGCGCTTCTGGCCGCTCATGCCACTGCTGCCACTCCGGATCGGCGTCGAGGTGGAGGGGCAACCGTGAGACCGCTCCGCCGCCTGATGGGCATCGACTACGGTGAGCGGCGCATCGGCGTAGCCCTCAGCGATCCGTTCGGGCTGTTCGCGCGGCCATACGCTATCCTCAGCCGCACCACCGCTGAAGCAGACCTCGCTGCCCTGCGCGAGATCGCAGACCGGGAGCAGGTAACAAGGGTCATCATTGGCCTGCCAACCGACTCGCAGGGCGGCATCGGCCCACAGGCAGCCATTGTAATCCACTGGGCACGTGACTTCGCCAGAGCCGTTGGCCGCCCGGTAGTGTTCTGGGATGAAAGCTACTCGTCGGTGCTGGCCGAAGAGATGCTCAAGAGCGCCGCCGGAAAGAAAAGGCGTCGCGACGATCCGCTGGACGACATCGCGGCAGCAGCCATCCTCCAGGACTATCTGGATGCAGGAGGAAGTGACGATGAGCCAGGACAGCCACTCGAAGCGTTCGCGGACGTCCCGTAAGCCGCCGCGCGGCGTGCGGATCGCATGGCGCGTGCTTCTGGTGGCTGTCGTCGTATCGACGCTGGCCATTGCAGGCGGGCTGCTGTTGCGCACGTTCAGCCGGGGCAGCGAGACCACCCGGCTGAACATTGACCTGGGTGCAAGCCCATCCCTGAGTCCCCTGGAGGCAGTTGCGCTGGGCGCGTATCTCACCGCCAACCGAGCCGCCCTCTCACGGCCTGCCGAGAGCGGCGCGGAAATGGTGCTTTTTACGGTAGCTCCGGGCGAGCATGCCGGCCAAGTTGCCGCCAATCTTCAGGCTCAGGGCGTGATCGCTGATGCAGAGCTTTTCCGGATATACCTTCGCTACTACGGGCTGGACGTCGCTCTCGAGGCGGGCACTTATGAGGTCTCGGCCAGCATGACCATCCCTGAGATCGCATATGCGCTGACCGAAGCCGGGCCTGCGCAGGTGGACGTGCGCATCCCGGAAGGGTGGCGGCTTGAGCAGATCGCGGACTGGCTTGACGAGCAGGACAGCCTGCCCTTCGGGGGCGCAGAGTTCCTGATCGCTACGGGCAGCACAGCCACTCTCACACCGGAGTGGCCCCTCCCCGCCGAGATACCGCCGGGCGCAACGCTCGAAGGCTTTATATTCCCGGACACCTACCGGCTGGCTGTTGACTCGACCGCCGAAGACCTTGTTGAACGCGCGCTGCGCCGCTTTGACGAACGTGTCACGCCGCAGATGCGCGCCGATGCACAGGCAAACGGCATGACGCTCTACGAAGTAGTGACGCTTGCCTCAATCGTTGAGCGCGAGGCAGCCGTCGCCGAGGAGCGGCCACTGATTGCCGGCGTCTACCTCAACCGGCTGGCAGCCGGTATGAAACTGGAGGCCGACCCGACCGTACAGTATGCGATGGGCTACCAGCCTGCCACCGGTCAGTGGTGGAATCTTAACTTGACCCAGGCCGACTACTATGCGGTCGATTCGCCGTACAACACCTATCTCTACCCAGGCCTGCCACCTACCCCGATTGCCAGCCCGGGCCTCGGATCGATCCAGGCGGTGATCTACCCGGCGGAGACGCCTTACCTGTACTTCCGCGCTGCCTGTGATGGCAGCGGGAAGCACAACTTCGCCCTGACATACGAGGAGCATCTGGCCAATGAGTGCCCGTAAGAGGCCGGGCAGCGCGAGAGGCGCCATCATCTGGGTAGTGGCAGGTGTCACTATCCTTCTGGCAGCAACCGGTGGCTGCGTGCAGACCACGCCCCACATCGCCCGGATTGGCCTGGTTGCCCCCTTCGAGGGCCGCTACCGGGAAATCGGCTATGATGTGATCGCGGCGGCGCGGCTGGCCATCCGCGAGTGGGCAGCGGAGGCGCCGCACGGTCGTCAGCCGCCGCTTGTCTTTGAGCTGGTCTCGTATGACGATGGGGGCGACCCGGCACAGGCCATCGAGCAGGCGCGTAAGCTGGCTGTTGACCCCGACGTGGAGGCGGTTGTCGGGCACTGGCGGGCCGAAACGACGCGGGCCGCGCTGCCAGTTTATCAGGAGGCCGGCCTGCCCGTGTTCACGTTCACCCCGGCTGCGCTGGAGGATACGCCAGGTGTCTTTAATCTCTCACCCTCGCAGGCGGTGCTGGCCGATACAGCCAGCGCATGGCTCGCAGAGCAGGGCGGCGGCCTGCTCCTCGTGGACGAATCAGACGACGTGATCGCTGCCGTTGACAAGATGCAGCAAAGCTCTCCCCCACCCGGCACGCCTGTTGTCGGCGGGCCAGTCTGGGGCCTGCATCAGTTCCACGCCCTGGCGGGTGATCGGGCTGAAGGAGCAACCTTTGTGACTGGCGCGCCACTGCCTGCCGACGCAGGCGGGGGCGAGCTGGGCGGGGGGCAGCTTGACGGTTTCGTAGCAGGATACCAGGCCAGCAGCCTGGGCGCTGACCCCGGCCCCTTTGCGCTTCCGGCCTATCAGGCAACCTGGCTGGCAATGGCGTATGTGGCGCGGGCGTGGGGCATGCAATCGGCCGATACGCCCGTAAGCCACCTCACGTTTAGCGGCAGCGGCAGGCGCTTGGACGCGCCTGTTTACCTGTATCGTTGGGAGAACGGCCGGCGCGTGCTCGTCGAGCAACTACGTTGAACCCTCTGACAGCGGCACTGGCTGCCGGGTGTCAGCCGCAAGGTGAGAAAAGAACCATGTCTGTAGCCGACAAAGCCCCGCCCGACCCGAAGCGCAGCCGGATCGAGGCCGAGCTGGCCTCTTTGCGCACGCTGCTCCTGGACGCACTGGAAGCGGGAAAGTTTGTGCCCCGCAACCAGGCATGGCAGCCGCATTTCTCCGGCGAGATGCTCTACTTTGACGACCATATGGTTGGGGGGAGGCGCTCCGGCTGCCTCGTGCTAGCCGGTGAGATCACGGCGGAAATGGTTGAAGCTTCGGTCGCAAGCGCTTACCACAGCTACATTTTGGTCGGCGGGTGGCTGGGCGCAGATGTTGACCTGGGCCGCGCGCGCTTCACATACAGCCAGCGGGGTACCAAATCGGGGCACTACTGGGCTACCTTCGTCCTGGAGGACGCCGTCCTCGTCACCGCTGGATTCGCCCCCTCCTCGTGTCGGCTGATCGGCGAGGTGATCAACCTTCAGATGGCGACGCCGTTCGTACAACGGCGTGTGTGCGGGCAGTGCCATGCCCTCAACAGCTACCACGCTACCCGCTGCGGGCGCTGCGGCACCGTGTTGACTGCAACCGGGCGGCTGGACTAAGCGCGCTCAGCCGCTCTACCCCGTGGGGGCTAGTTCCCCAGTTCCCGCTCAATGGCCGCGCGGAAGTCGGCGAGGGCCACGTCTGCGCCACGGTAGGGGACATTCTGCCCGTTGATAAACACTGCCGGAGTCCCTTCGATGCCACGCGCACGTGCCTCGTCGATCACGCCCTGAACCTGGGCCAGCGTCTCGGCTGAGTTAAAACAGGACTGGAACTGCGCACGGTCCAGGCCAACTGCCGACGCCTGCCGGAAGAGCATGCTGGGCGTATAGGCCCCAGGGCCATTCGTGTCGTAAAGCCCCCACAACTGGTCATGCATCTCCCAGAACTTGCCCTGCTGGCCTGCACAGATGGCCGCCTGTGCCGCCGGGCCAGAATACGGCGGGTTGACGAACGCGATCGGCTTGAACACAATGCGCAGGTCGCCAGACCGCACATACTCATCGATGAGTTGGTGCACGATGCCTGCCAAATCATGGCAGTGCGGGCAGCTAAAATCGGAGTACTCAACGAACGTCACTGGTGCACTGGCGGAGCCGATCGCAAGGCCGACAGCCTCATCCGACTGGATGATATCCTGGACAAGGCCTTCGTAATCACCCGCGACGATGGTTGGTTCACCTCGTAGCAGGGAGAGTGCGATCAGGATGCCAACGATGATTACAGCGGCGATCACCACTCCGGCAATCAGCCGCGTCTGCTGCCGACGCTGGCGTTCCGTACGGCGTGATTGAACGCGCTTGCGTGTGCTCTTCTGAGACATCTTTCTCCTCTGAGTAATTGCAGTACTTTTTCAGGCAGACTCGCCGGTTGTGTCTCCCCGAAAGTCACCCTTGATCGCTAGGACACCGCCGAGCCAGCGACTGAATCCCGGCGGGCCACTACCGGCCTGGTTCAGGCGTCCCCTGTATTGCCGCGTCACTGTCGCGGCGAGGCGGCAGCGGGATCAGCCATGACACCCGTCTGCGGTAGTTGCGGTAAGCGTCACCGTAGATCCGCCCCAGCCGCCGCTCCTCGATGAGCGAGCCAATGATGATATACAGCGTCACACCAATGTTCAAGAACAGCGTGTTAACCGTCAGGCTTGGGGAAGGCCAGATGGCAACCAGCGTAAAGAAGTACAGCGGGTGGCGCACCACCCGGTACATCCCCTTCTCCTGAAGCGGCGGGGCTGGCGCCGGGAGTGGCTCACCGGCCAAGTAAGCCACTGCTTGCTTAAAGCCGGTGAAGTCCCACACGTCCGTGACAAAGAGCGCGCCGACAAGGCCTATCACGCCAAGCGCCTGTATACCCCGCATGATGAGCGACCAGGGCATCGCAACCACGTACAGCGGGCGGTCGGGGAGCAGCACAACCAGTGCAAAAACCGGCAGGATGGTCATGGCGGCGAACAGGTTGTAGGCTAACCGGTACCACCCCTCGACGAAGCGCTCGCCCAAAATGGGTTTGAGACGATCCTTGACCCCCCTGCCCGCCAGCAGGCTGTGTATAAAAGCAAAGCCACAGAAGGCAAGCAAGATCGACGCGCTGTTGCGAACAATCATCGAGTCACCTGGTCGGTTCTTTACCGATAGCCATCTGGTCGCACACCGAAGGGCAGGCTCCCCCCGGAAGTCATTCTTCCGCAAATGAAACACATGAATTGTACCAAGAATATCCACTAGAATACCAGACGGCATGTGGCCGCTTCGCCCGGCAGCAACTACGCCTTGGGAAATTACCGCCTGAGCGGTATGCTAGGGGCGCATTCGGAGCGCTCAAACGAAACACCAAACGGAGCCTAGAATGAACGTTGTCGAGATCATCAGCAAGAAGCGCGACGGTGAGCCGCTGACTCGCAGCGAGATCCGCTTCTTTGTCGAGTCCTACACACGAGGCGATACGCCTGACTACCAAGCCGCGGCCTGGTGCATGGCAGTCTACTTCCAGGGCATGACGCGCGAGGAAACCATTGAACTCACCCTGGCGATGGCGGAGTCCGGCGAGATGCTTGACCTCTCCCAGGTGCTGCCCTTCTCCGTCGATAAGCACTCCTCAGGCGGCGTGGGCGATAAGACCTCGCTTGTTGTATTGCCATTGGTCGCCGCGTGCGGCATCCCGGTGGCCAAGATGTCAGGGCGTGGCCTCTCCTTCTCAGGCGGCACGCTGGATAAGATGGAAAGCATCAACGGTTACAACGTCAACCTCACGCATGAGCAGTTCCTCGCTCAGGTTGAGAAATATGGCATCGTGCTCGCCGGTCAAACGGGCGATCTGGCCCCCGCCGACGGCAAGCTGTATGCCCTGCGCGATGTGACCGGCACCGTGCCCAGCAGGCCGCTGATGGCAAGCTCGATCATGAGCAAGAAGATCGCTGCCGGGGCAAACGCCATCGTGCTGGATGTCAAGGCCGGCAACGGCGCATTTATGCCAACGGTAGAGGAAGCGCGTGGGCTGGCCAAACTGATGGTCGAGATCGGAAACGGAGTCGGGCGGCGGGTTACGGCGCTTATCTCAGACATGAACCAGCCTCTGGGGAACGCGGTCGGGAACGCCCTCGAAGTTCGTGAGGCCATTGAGACGCTTCGGGGCGGTGGCCCGCCGGACTTCATTGAGCACTGCCTGGTGGTGGCCGGTCACATGCACCGACTGGCTGGGAAATCCAATGCCAAGGACCTCTCAGACGTGCGCCCCCTGCTACAGGAGAAGCTTCAGAACGGTGAAGCGCTGGAGAAGTTCCGCACGCTGGTCAAAGCCCAAGGCGGAGATGTGTCACAGGTGGACGATCCTTCAAAGCTCCCGACCGCCCCGGTTGTTGTCACGGTCGCCGCACCGCGTAGCGGATACCTGGACGGCATCCACGCGCGCGAGGTGGGGATGGCTGCCCTGCACCTTGGAGCAGGCCGACAGAGAAAGGGCGAGCCAGTGGATCACGCTGTGGGGATCGTCATACACCACAAAGTCGGTGAGCAGATTGAGAAAGGCGAGCCGCTCTTCACCGTGCATGCCCGGAGCCACCAGGCTGCAGAAGAAGCCAGCCGGAGGGTGCTCGCCGCACATACCTGGGCCGAACGGCCAGGCCTGCCGCTGTTTTACGATGTGCTGTTCGGCGAGTAGTGCATCTGCCACAACCGCACGGCGCCAAGCCGCGTAGTAGGATGTCAGACGGCACTGTATGGCTATAGCCGCTTACCGGGATGGACCCCTATGGGTATAACTGAAGCACCCAGCCAGCCTGAGAGCATCCGGCCTGCTCTCCCCATGCGCTGGCTGGGGACAACCCTCCGTGTGCACCTCGTCGGAGGCGGCCTGCTGCCAGCCGACGGCGCGGTAATAGCTGCGCAGCGCGCCGACCTCCCGGCGCTGCGGGCAGTCTTTGAGCGCTGTTTTCCCGGACGACAGGGTGTGGTAGAGCAGGCCGGGAGCACTCTTGCCGACAGGCAGGCCCATATTGACCGACTGCAGGCCGGGTTGGATGTGCTCGTGCCGGTAGAGGCGGACAGCACTGGAGCACGACACGCCATCGCGTGCGCTATCCAGTTGGCGCGTGCAGCCGGGAAGAGCATCTCCCCGGTAGGGGTACACGTCGGCACGGGACTGACGGCTGGTGTGTCTGTGCTCCCCCTACCCTGGGCACGGGGGGTGATCGTCGTTGAGGCTCCCTTCCGGGTGCCGGAGCAGCCGGAACAGGTTCCCGATGCCTGGACGGCGGCGATCCTTCACCTACTCAACCGCGCGAGCGGTCTGGCACGCGACTACCTGGCCACATGGCAGCACACCGGCAGGCGTCCGGGCACGGGAGGTTAGCGGTATGGTCATCCTGGGTACATGGGACGAACGACCGGTCACTATCAGCATCAAACCCAACTGCCTGACGGTTAGCGTGGACGAACCAGCCACGGCCAGCGTTCTCAGCTACGACTATGCCGGGCGGCTCTGGACAGCCTTCCTGGACGGCGTGTCCTACCGGCGCGGGCTGGATGGCAAGGTCGTCGCCAAGTGGCGGGTAAGTGGTGAGGAGCGGGAGCGGCGATGGCTTGCTCCCGCTGAGGCAGACGCCATCATCGAGCGGGCACGCGGTCTTATGGCGGCGCTCTACGACGCGATCCAGACGGGCCGCGCCGAGGTCCGGCCTAGTCTGCCGCCACAGGGCCGGAGCGGGTTCAAGAGAGCCATTGCCTTCGATGCCGAGCGTTCCGCTCAGGATGTGCGCCGCTATCGCGCGATCTACAAGCCGGTTGGCATCCTCCCGCCTGACCAGTATATGGCTGTGGTGCTCCAGATGACGGAAGGCTGTTCGTTCAACACCTGCACCTTCTGCAACTTCTACCGTGATCGGCCCTTCCGCATCAAGACGCCGGCGGAACTACGGACGCATGCGCTCGCCGTGCGGGACTTCCTGGGCGAGGGGCTGAGCCTGCGCCGCACCATCTTCCTGGCCGACGCCAACGCGCTCGTTGTGCCGATGAAGCGGCTCAAGGCACTGGTTGAGGTCGTGCACGAGGTCTACGATGTTGAGTCATTGGGCGGGTTGTACGCCTTCCTCGATGGGTTTAGCGGTGAGCGGAAATCGGTAGCCGATTATGCCTGGCTCAAGCAGCGCGGGCTGCAGCGCGTTTACGTCGGGCTTGAGAGCGGCAACGCTGAATTGCTCCGCTTCCTCAGGAAGCCCGGCTCACCCGATGACGCCGTCAGGGCGGTGCAGACGATGAAACAGGCCGGACTGGCCATCGGCGTGATCGTGCTCTTAGGCGCGGGGGGCCGCCAGTACGCCCACCAGCATGTCACAGATACGATTCAGGCCATCAACGCGATGGGGCTTGGCATGGACGACATCATATACTTCTCAGAATTGGTCGTCAGCGAGGGGCTTCAGTACGCGCAGGATGCCTATCAGGCCGGGCTGGAGCCGCTTTCCCACGCCGAGCGAGTCCGCCAGGGAGAGGCCATCGAGCGCGGGCTGATCTTCTCGTCCAAGGGCGGGACGCCGCACATCAGTCGCTACGACATCCGTGAGTTCGTGTACTGAGCTGTCTCCTCCTCCCCACCCCCTCCCCGTAAATTACATTTCAAACAGTGTTGCTTCACCTCACCCCCCACTTGCTTGCATAGACGGCTCTACTGTGCTATACTCCGTCTATAATTTAGAACGATTATCGAATGGTAATGATTATAGATAGAGGGGCGAGGATAGCCCTGCTCTCAAATGCATAAGGAATCAGAGCATCCTATGAAAACCAATCCTTTGATCGAGGGGTTGCGCCGGGCTGGGGCCAAGATGACCCCTCTGCACATGGCTTTATGGCAACACCAGCCACCCCACTGCCGCCGATGTCTACGCAGCCCTCCGTGGGGTGTTCCCGACGATAAGCCTGGCGACGGTCTACAACACGCTCAGCCTGCTGGCCGATCTGGACCTGATCCACGAAGTGGGCACGGCGCCTGACGGCAGCACGCGCTACGACCCCAATACAGCACCCCATCTGAACCTGATCTGCAACCGCTGCCAGCGGATCATCGACGTGGAAGATGTGGATCTCTCAAAGCTGAGGAACATCGCCTCCGCCTACGGGTTCGAGGTAGCCGATGTGAATGTATCTCTGCATGGCCTGTGCACCGAGTGCCAGCGTGAACTGGCGGGGGAGCTGCGCCAGTTATGACCGCCATGTCCGCAAACCCACATCGGTACTGTGCCCAAGTCATGCTTGAAGCGCTCAAGGGTGAGCAAGGCATCATCGCCGCCCATCTGGACACGCGCAGCAGCACACTCACCCTTGACTACGACCCGTCGCTGAGCACGCCGGAGCGCGTCACGCACTTGGCTAGCGAAGTCGAGCTTGACCTGCGGGACAACTATGAGACATGCACTTTTCACCGTGATGGGATGTCGTGCGACGAGTGCCTGGCCCGCTTTGAAGGGCACCGCATGGCCGCCTCGGCTCACATACCGTCGGCTGTCATTGAAAGCCATGAGGGTGTTCTGAGTCTTACGCTGCCCAGCAAGGGCGCGCCTGCCCGGATTGAGCGCGTCCGCCACAAGCTGGGATATCACATCGAGACGGCGAAGGATGCCGGGCAGTTCCTGCACCGGGAGCGCCTAGAGTCTGTGCTGGTCGTCACAACGCTCGTTGCGCTGGTCGGCGGCGTACTAGCGCGTCACCTGGGTGCGCCGTCCGCCTTGGAGACCGCACTGGCTGGGCTGGCATATGCATCAGGCAGCTTCTTCGGTATCCTCGACGGCTTCCAGACGATCCGGGCATTCAAGCTCGATGTTAACTTCCTGATGATCGTCGCCGCCATTGGCGCCGCCTTGATCGGGAGCTGGCCGGAGGGTGCAACCCTGCTTTTCCTGTTTTCGCTGAGCAATCTGTTGCAAAACTTTGCTATGGGCCGCTCACGCAACGCGATCCGGAAGCTCCTTGACCTGCGGCCTGCAACGGCTCTGGTGCGCCGGGATGGTGAGGAAATCGAAGTGCTGGTCGAGACGCTGGAGGTCGGCGAGACCGTCATCATCAAGCCCGGCAACCGCATCCCAGTGGACGGCGTGGTGACAGGCGGCCAGTCCTCGGTTGACCAGTCGTCCCTCACGGGCGAGTCGGTGCCAGTTGACAAAGCGCCAGGCGACAAGGTCTTTGCGGGCACGGTCAACCAGCATGGTGCGCTTGACGTGCGTGTCACAAAGCAGGCGCAGGACACAACGCTTGCCCGGATCATCAAGCTGGTTGAAGAGGCTCAGGAGGAGCGCGCCCCGACGCAGCGCTTCTTAGAGGCGTTTGAGCAGTACTATACGATAGGAGTCATCGGCGCCGTCGCGCTGTTCATCCTGATCCCCGTGCTGCTGCTTGGGCAGCCTTTCCAGCCAACGTTTTATAAGGGCATGGTCCTGCTCGTTGTGGCCTCACCCTGTGCGCTGGTGATCAGCACACCCGCCAGCATCCTGAGCGCAATTGCCAACGCCGCGCGGAAAGGCATCCTGTTCAAGGGCGGTGCCCATCTGGAGAATGCCGCCATGCTGAAAGTGGTCGCGTTTGACAAGACGGGTACGCTGACCTTCGGCAAGCCGAAGGTCACCGATGTGGTCGCTGTCAACGGCTATTCTGAGAGTGATCTTCTGGCCCTCTCGGCTGCTGTTGAGGCCCGTTCTGAGCACCCGCTGGCTAAGGCAGTTGTTGAAGAAGCCGAGGCCCGTGGCCTGACAATCCCCGTCGCGAGCGACTTCCAGGCTTACCCCGGCATGGGCGTCCGCGCCCGCGTGGACGGCGCGGAGCTGGTGGTTGGCAGCCGCCGCCTGATGGAGGAGCAGGGATATCCGGTCAACTCCGAAATGATCGGGCACATCCGACGCCTGGAGGGCGAGGGCAAGACCGTGTTGCTCGTGCACAACCACACCTGTGTCGGCGCAATTGCCGTCGCCGATGAGGTCCGGCCTACCGCCAGCCAGACCATCGAGGCACTTAAGGCAGGAGGCATCAAGCGCGTCGTGATGCTGACCGGGGACAATGAGCGTGTGGCGCAGGCTATCGCGGCACGGCTGGGTGTTGATGAATTCTACGCTGCGTTGATGCCTGAAGAGAAGGTCCGGGTGCTCAAGGAATTAGAGGCTAGACACGGGCCGGTGGCGATGATAGGTGACGGTGTCAACGACGCTCCGGCGCTTGCCGCAGCCAGCATCGGCGTGGCGATGGGGGCAGCCGGAACGGACGTGGCGCTTGAGACCGCCGACGTCGTGCTCATGGCTGACGATCTCGCCAAGCTGCCCTATGTCATCGAGCTGAGCAGGCGGGCGCGCCGCATTGTGTGGCAGAACATCGCCTTCTCGATTGCGGTCATCGCAACGCTCGTGATCAGCACATTTGGCTTGTTTGGCCCGACGTTGCCACTGCCTCTCGGCGTTGTTGGCCACGAAGGAAGCACGGTGCTGGTTGTCTTTAATGGGCTGCGGCTGCTGGCTTTCGACAGCCACACGTGAACACTGACACCATTAGGGACATCTCATTGCTGGGTAGAACCCTGCTCTGCAGCAGCCGCAGCCCACTCCCGGCCATTTGTGTGCCTGTGCGGATAAGCAACCACCGGGCCACACACTGAGAGACTCACCCGTTCACCACGCTCAAACGACTGGTCGGGTCCCAGCCGCACCTGGAGGTCCTGGCCGTCCTCCAGGCGCACAACCATGAGCTGATCATGGCCAAAATATATCCGCCGCATGACCACTGCTTCACCGTCCGGGTTAGCCTTAGCTACAAGCGACTCGGGACGGAGCATCACGTCTACAGGCCCCTGAGCCGGACGGCAGAGCGGCAAGGGAGAACGGCCAACTGGGCATGTGACCGTATCACCGTGAGCGTAACCCCGTAGCAGGTTAGTCTCGCCGACGAACTCGGCAATCTGGCGCGTCGCCGGGAAGCGGTACAGCACTTCAGGGGGTGCAACCTGCGCGATCCGGCCAGCTTGCAGGACAGCCACTCGGTCGGCCAGGCTGAGCGCTTCCTCCTGATCATGGGTGACGAAAACGGCTGTCGCGCCCGCTTCTCGGAGGATCTCGTGAAGCTCGTCGCGCAGCCGGACGCGCAGCCCGGCGTCTAGGTTGGAGAACGGCTCATCGAGCAGGACGACCTCAGGACGCGGGGCCAGCGCACGCGCCAGCGCCACACGCTGTTGCTGCCCGCCGGAAAGCTCGCCCGGTGAGCGCTCCTCCAGACCACTCAGTCCAACGAGATCAAGCACTTCCGCGATACGCTCCGCACGAGATGGCTCGCCCCGAAGCCCATAACCTACGTTCTGAGCAACTGTCAAATGCGGGAACAACGCATATTCCTGGAAGACCATGCCAATCCGGCGCTCTTCCGGCGGCACGAAGGTGCCCGGCCCGGCGACGCACCTCCCGGCAATCTCAATCGTGCCGCCATCGGGCCGGTCAAACCCGGCCAGGAGCCGCAGCACGGTAGTCTTCCCGCTGCCGCTGCGGCCCAGCAGAGCGAAGAATTCGCCCTCATACACGTCTAGATCAAGCTGATCCAGAACGGTTGTGCCTCCATAGCGGCGGACAAGCTTTCTACAGGTGATGATCGGAGTACTCATGTTCAGCTCTGTAAGTCGTGACACCGTGCACGGTAGGACGGGCAGGCTGCATACTGCGCCCGGCATCTCGCCCCAGGATCAGACCAACCGACAGTGCCGACACGGCCACCAGCAGTAGGGCAGGTGCAGCCGCGCGGGCGTAGAACGCGTCCTGCGTCGCTGACCAGACGCGGGTGGCAAGCGTATCGTAGCCAGTAGGCGCCAGAAGCAGCGTGGCAGGCAGTTCTTTCATCGATGTGAGGAAAACCAGCGCCGCCCCAGATAGCAGCCCGGGCCGCACCAGCGGGATGACCACCCGCAGCAGCAGTTGCAGCGTCCCGTCGCCCAGCCCACGCGCTGCTTCTTCCAGCCGGGGGCTGACCTGCATGACCGCCGCCCGTGTTGTACCAATTGCCTGCGGCATAAAGCGCACCACGTAGGCAAAGACAAGCAGCGCCAGCGTCTGGTAGAGCGGCGTGGCGAAGTTCGCACCAAAGAAGACAAGCGACAACGCAACGACGATACCGGGCAGCGCGTAGCCAACGAAGCTGGCGCGTTCCACCAGGCGGCTGAACGGCCGAGGAAAGCGCACAACGAGGAGCGCGACCGGAAGCGCACCTAAGAGCGCCAGCCCGGCAGCCAGCGCGCTCGCCAGCACGCTGCGCCATGCCGGGCCAAGCCACAGTTGGATGGCCTCACCTGCCTGGAGACCCCGTACCAGCCAGTAGCCCGTTACACCGACCGGGACGCCGAGAGACGCCGCTGCGACAAGCATGGCAAAACCGAAGGCGGGCCAGCGCCAGGGGCCAAGCGGTACGACTCGCTCGCGGCGCACAGCGGCAGGCTGCCACACGGCCCGCGCCCATCCCTGCGCCCGCCCTTCAAGCCCCAGCAGGGCCGCCGTAAGGACGACCAGAGCAAGCGCCAGCAGCGCTGCCAGATTCCGGTCAAAAGAGGCGTTGTACTGGACGTAGATGGCGCGCGTGAACGTTGTGTAGCGCAGCATGGACACCGCCCCGAAATCGCTCAGTACATACAACGCCACTAGCAGGCTACCCGATGCCAGCGCCGGGCGCAGTTGAGGCAACGTGACACGCCAGAATGCCATCCAGGGGGTATCGCCCAGACTGCGCGCGGCCTCCTCCAACATCGGGTTGAGCTTTTGCAATGCCGCCCGCACGCTGAGCAACGTATACGGATAGGCGAACAGGGTCAGCGCCAGCCACGCACCGTGAAAGCCGTAGATTTCCGGTAGCCGCCGGATGCCCAGCGGCCCGGCGAGCACCTGCTGCAAGAGACCGCGCGGCCCCAGCGCCGCTACCAGCGCAAACGCGCCAACATAGCTGGGGATGACTAGTGGCAGGGCTGTTACCACTGTCCAGAAGCGGCGTGCGGGCAGGTCGGTGCGGACGGTCAGATAGGCCAGCGGGATGGCAACCAAATTGGCCGTCGCGGTTACAGCGGCAGCCAGCAATAGGCTCTGCCCCATCACCGTCAGCATGCTGGTGCGCAGAAGCCCGGCCCAGGCAGCCGGGCCAGCACCAGCAGCACGTACGACCAAGTAGACGAGCGGCAGCAGCATCGCCCCAGCTACCATCAGGCCGGGCAGCACCAGATGGAATGGTGGGCGGGGAGCGTGTTCCCTACCCTGCATCCAACGCCGTATCCCGGCAAGATGAGCGGTGGACACAGGCTACTCCAGTGCCCCGACATCTTGCAGCAGCCGGAGCGTGCCCTCCAGGTCAGACAGGGTGCTCAGGTCGATGTCGGGTGCCTGTATCTCCGACAGGGCATGTAGGCGTGGGTTGGCTTCCACACCATCGATCAAGGGGTATTCGTATGTTGTCTCAGAGAAATAGCGTTGAGCCTCCTCGGAGAGCAGGAAGCGCACAAACTCCAGGGCGGCTTCGGGGTTGTCAGATGTATCAACTACCCCTACCCCGGCCACGTTGATCAGCGAGCCGGGATCGCCCCCCGGAAGAAAGTAGATGTCCGCGCCGTAGCCTTCTCCCTGCTCCTCTAAGGCCCGAAACAGGTAGTAGTGGTTGATAAAGGCGATGTCCACTTCGCCAGAAGCCACACCTTCCAGGGCAACGCTGTTGTTGGGATAGACAACCGGATCATTCGCCAGAATGCCCTCAAGCCACTCGCGTGCCCGGTCTTCACCTTCCATGATACGTAGCGCCGTGACGAATGCCTGGAACGAGCCGTTCGTCGGCGCCCAGCCGATGCGCCCTTGCCACTGAGGCTCGGTGAATCCGAAAATAGAACCGGGCAGATCGGCGGGGGTGACGCTGGCCTTGTTGTAGGCAACCACCCGTGCCCGCCCGGAGATGCCCACCCAAACGCCCTGCGGCGAGCGGAAGCGCGGCTCGACGCGGTTCAGGACATCCTCAGGCAGCTCAATGAGGCGACCCTGCGCGGCCAGGGCACCAAGTGCACCAGCGTCCTGCGCAAAGAACACGTCGGCAGGGCTGTTCTGCCCCTCCTCCAGGATCGTCGCAGCCATCCCGGCGGTTTCGCCGTAGCGAACGCCCACAGACAGGCCCGTTGTGGTCTCAAAACGCTCGATTAACGGGCCGACCAGCTCCTCACTGCGGCCTGAGTAGATTATCAGCTCTCCTTCGAGAGGCGCGTCCCCTGCCTCGACAGCCTCCGGTTCTGGCTCAGCCTCGGCTTCAGCCTCAAGTTCTGGTTGCGGGGTGGCCGCCGCGCAGCCTGCCAGAAACAGCAGCGCCAGCATGACCTCCAGGACTCGACGTATGGAATGCACTTTACACCTCTCATCAACTCCAACCTGAGTGCACGGATGCCCAGCGAGTAGGGCAATTCTACCAATTAAAACTATATTTATCTAATTAATCGAGAAAAGTGACTTTTGGCAGGGTTTGGAGGGGAAAAAAGTCAGCCGCGCCCGTTACGGAGCATGCGCATGCCGTTGAGCGTGACGAGCAGCGAAGCGCCCATATCGGCGAAGACAGCCATCCACATGGTTGCCAGCCCCGGTAGGGCCAGCAGCAGGAATGCCGCCTTGATCGCCAGGCTGAACGCGATGTTCTGCACAATGATACGCCTAGCCCGGCGACTGGCATGTACGGCGTTCGGAAGGTGGGTAAGATCGTCCTGCATTAGCACGACATCAGCCGTTTCCATCGCCTGAGCGGTACCCGCGCCGCCCATCGCCACCCCGACCGTCGCCTGCGCTAGCGCCGGGGCATCGTTCACCCCGTCGCCGATCATGGCGACCGCACCATATTCGTCCCGGAGCGTACGGACAGCCTCCAATTTGTCGGCAGGCAGCAACCCGGCCCGCACCTCATCTACCGAACCAATCGCTTCGGCGATGGTCTTCGCAACAGCCGGATTATCTCCGGTCAACATGACCAAGCGAAAAGCGGGATCGATGGCTTTCAGATCGCGCAGCGCCGCCTGGCTCGTTGCACGCGGCAGGTCAGCGACGGCAACGAAGCCCTGGACAGCCCCGCCCCGGCTGACCATCAGCACCGTCTGTCCGGAGGCCTCTGCTGCTTCGATATGCGGGTGCATCCCCGCGCAGGCGACTCCCCGGTTGTGAAACAGGGCGTGGCTGCCAACCATCACGGTTTCGCCTTCCAGCACGCCCTTGACACCCTGCCCGGCCAGGGCTTGAACACCGTCGGCGGGCGCGTATCGATGCGCCAACCCTCGCCCGTCAGCTTCAGAGACGATGGCACGTGCCAGCGGGTGCTCGGAGCGCCGTTCTACTGATGCGGCCAGCGCCAGCAGGTCGTCGCATGCCTCGCAAGTGGTGCTTCCCGGTGGGCAGATCGGTGTGCGTGTCTGGACCACAACCGGCCGGCCTTCGGTGAGTGTGCCGGTTTTGTCAAAGGCAAATACTTTCAACCGCGCCAATGCATCGAGAAAGACGCCCCCTTTGACGAGCACGCCCTGCCGTGCTAGCCCGGACAACGTGCTGACGACCGTGACTGGCGTGCTGATCACCAGGGCGCACGGGCAGGCGACGATCAGCAACGCCAGCGCACGATACAGCCAGCCCTGCGCTGGATCGGAGGGGACCACAAAAGGCTGCCCAAACAGCAGAGGCGGCACTGTCGCCACCAGCACCGCAACTAATACGACCGCAGGCGTATACCACCGCGCAAACCGGTCAATGAATCGCTCGGCGGGTGCACGCTGGGCCTGGGCCTGCTCGACCAGCCGCACGATGCGGCTGATGGTCGAGTCGGTGGCGGCACGGAGCACCTCAATCTCCAGCGCACCTTCACCGTTGATCGTACCTGCGAACACCTCATCGCCCACCGACTTCGCGACCGGGATGCTCTCGCCCGTCACAGGCGCCTGGTTGACGGATGATACTCCGCCCGTAACCCGGCCATCAACAGGGATGCGCTGGCCAGGCCGGACGAGCACCGTCTCGCCGACCGCTACCTGTTCGACGGGCACCACCGCCTCGTGCATCCCGCAGAAGGGACAGACTCCACCTGCGTAGCCACCCCTGCCCATGTGTTCCGCGCAGTCAATGCACGGGCGCATGACCGTCGCCTCGTCGGGTGCAAGGCTAAGCAGGCTGCGCAGCGAGTCGCGGGCGCGCTCGGCTGTGTACCCTTCAAGCGCTTCGCCAATGGCGAACAACATGCTCACCGTCGCCGCCTCCCCCGACTCGCCAATGGCGAGCGCGCCGATTGTGGCAATCGTCATGAGTAGATCGATGGTGATCTGGCGGCTAACCAGGAATGAGCGCACCCCTTTCCGGGCGATGGGATAGCCCGCCAACACAATTGCAACCAGATGCAAGCCCAAGACCACCCACCGGCCAGCCGGGACGGACAGTAGCCGCCCTAGCAGGAGGCTGACCAGGAGCAGAGCAGCAGCGACAAGCGCCAGCACCATCTGGCGCTCCGACAGGAGATACCGTGCAAAGCTTGCGGTCCCACGCTGCCGCGCACCCTCCTGAGCCTTCTTTACCCCGCGATCGGCCTCTGCCGACACGTCATACCCAAGCGCACGGATGCGGTCAGCGATCACTTCAGCGCTTGCGCTGCCGCGTGCTCTCAGCTTGGCGGCGGTAAAGTTCACCTGCACCTCCCGCACACCCTCAAGCTGGGCCACGCCGCGCTCAAGCGTCAGCGCACAGTTGGCGCAGTCCATCCCGATAATGTCAAGCTCAATTTCGGGTTCAGGAATCAGGTTAGGGTCTGACATCATCAGCAATGTCTCCATCAGATCGCGGCGCGATAGATGGATCAATCGACTTCCAGGCACACTTATAGATTACCCCGCTGTTACAGGGATAATCAAATCGGCCAGTGGGGGAGCCAGCGCAGAATGTTCTTTGACAGCCCTCCCGCCGTAGGCTACACTCCCCGCAGAATGCCAGAGGCGTGAGTACGAGCAGGAGGGCCTATGCGCACCGTCGAATGGCATGAGGGCAAGGTTCGCATGATTGACCAGCGCAAACTGCCTTGGGAGCTTGTGCTGGTTGAATATGATAACTACCGCGACGTAGCGCAGGCGATTAGCGCAATGGTCGTGCGAGGTGCACCGGCCATCGGCGCGGCGGCGGCGTTTGGGATGGCGCTGGCCGCCCAGCAGTTCGACGCGGCCAACCGTCAGGAGCTACTGCGGTATTTGCAGGAAGCCGCCACCGTAATGAAAGCCGCCCGGCCAACGGCCGTCAATCTGGCATGGGCAGTTGAGCGAATGATGCGGGTCGCCAGTAGCGACACCTGGCACCGCTACCAAGACATCCGCCGGGCCATGCTCCGGGAGGCGCAGCGCATCGCCGACGAGGATGTCACGATCAACCAGCGCATGGCTGCCTACGGCGCCGAGCTTATCCAGGACGGCGACACAATCCTGCATCACTGCAACACTGGCGCTCTGGCCGCCGTCGATTGGGGAACCGCCCTGGGAGTCGTGCGGATGGCCCACAAGCAGGGCAAGCGCATCCGCGTGCTTGTGGATGAGACGCGCCCTCGCCTCCAAGGGGCACGGCTCACGGCGTGGGAGCTTCACCAGGCAGGCATCCCCTTTGACGTGATCGCCGACAATGCCGCTGGGCATTTTCTGCGCACCGGGCAGGTTGACATCGTCCTGGTCGGCTCTGACCGCACGGCAGCGAACGGTGATGTGGTCAACAAGATCGGCACGTATAAGCTGGCCGTCGTTGCCCAGGAGAATGGGGTGCCGTTCTATGCCGTAGTCCCCACCTCCACCATTGACCTGAACACGCCAACCGGTGACGATATCCCTATCGAGGAACGGCCTGGTGACGAGGTGCGCGCCCCGTTTGGGCTGGCGATCATGCCTGAGGAGTATCCGGTGCGCAATCCGGCATTTGACGTCACCCCGCACCGCTACGTCACGGGCATCGTCACCGAAAACGGCATCGTGTATCCGCCGTTCGATCGGAACCTGCGGCGGGCGGTGGAAGGCTCGCTTGTACCGAAGGCCGCGCCTGAGGAGCCTGAGGATGAGCCGTTCCTGGCCGGACAACCCTCGCTTTTTGACGACTTCGACTTGTGAGACAACATGGACCCTGAGGTTGCTATCTGGCTCGGCGAACTGATTGGCATGGCGGTTGTTGAGCTGGAACACTCTCCCGGCCTGACGATTGAGGTTGACGACGAACCCAGGCTGTGGATCCAGATCATCCCTGAGCAATCGGAGGAAGACGGCAGTCTGGCAGGCTTTCTGGTCAATTTCCCCTATCGCACGGGGGAAGGAGACCCCCTCGACCGGCTGAGCCAGGCCGGGCTTACCCCTCCGCCGGGTACAGAGACAGTAGGTTGGGAGGACGGCGGACACGCAGCCATCCGCATCCGGCGGGATGTGCCGCTCGTCGGGCTGGCGCACTTCGCAGGAGACATCCTGGACAAGATCGTCGGCGTGCAGCCCGGCGCCGAACTGGCGGTGCAGATCGAATACGGCTACTAGGCAGTCCCCTAGTGCAGGCTTTCGATCCCGTTCCGAGCTGCGGGGGTATCTTCAGGCTGATGGTGGCCGCCGTTTCATCGCAGACAAACAGGTCAATGCTATGCGGATTGCCATCACAGGCTCAATCGCCTTCGACTACATCATGACGTACCCCGGCCAGTTCCGGGAGATGCTGCTCGCTGAAAGCCTAGACAAGATCAGCGTCAGCTTCCTTGTGGACGAGATGTCGCGCCACTTCGGGGGCGTTGCGCCCAACATCGCCTATACGCTCGCCCTGCTTGGCGAGCGGCCGGTGCTGGTCGGGACGGCAGGCCAGGACTTTGAGGCATACCGCCTGTGGCTGGAGCATGCCGGTGTCGATACGAGCGGCACCCGCGTCCATGAGGACCTGTTTACTGCCTCATTTTTCTGCAGCACAGACCGGCAACAGAACCAGATCGCCATGTTCTATACAGGCGCAATGGCCCGCGCCCGCGATCTTTCTCTGGCCGAAGCAGTACCTGACACGCCCGATCTGGTTGTCATCTCACCCAATGACCCGGCCGCCATGCACAATCTGATCGCCGAGTGCAAAGCGCGCCGTATCCCCTATCTTTACGATCCCAGCCAGCAGGTAGCACGTTTGAGCGGTGAGGAGCTAGCTGAGGGCATAGATGGCGCCCATATGCTGATCGTCAACGAATATGAGCACAACGCGCTGCAGATCAAGACCGGCCTCACCCATGATGACTTTATGGAGCAAGCGGGGGTGGTGGTTATAACGCGCGGCGAAAACGGCGCGGACATCTACGCGCCGGAGGGGACCTACCATATCCCGGCTGTACCGCCGTGCCGGGTCATCGATCCGACTGGCGTCGGTGATGGCTTCCGGGGCGGGCTGCTGAAGGGACTGGCCGTAGGCTGGCCCTGGGAGATCAGCGGGCGCGTCGGCGCGCTGGCGGCCACTTATGTGCTGGAAGAGCGCGGAACGCAGAGCCACCGCTACACGCGCCAGCAGTTTGTCGCCCGCTTCCGCGAGCACTTCGACGACGACGGTCTGCTCGATGCCATGCTGGACGGAGAACCATAGGCGGCGATGAACGATTATGTGGTATCGCGACTGTCTAACGAGGCGCGCATTCGCGCTTACCTGCTGGGCGACCCGGACTACGCGGCCTATGCGCTGGCCGATCTGGAGCCGCCTTATGCCCAGCATACGGCTTGGTTTGGTGCATACCGGGCAGACGTCATGGGCGGCCTCGCGCTGGTCTATAGCGCACTCAAGCCTTCCGTCCTGTTCTTGATGGGATGCCCTCCGGCGATCGGGGCACTGCTGCGCGGTGCTGGGCCAGGTCGGGCGCTCATCCTTGCTCCACTGGAGGCAGAGGACGAGGTGCGGGCTGCGTACCATCTGGAACATGGTCACCAGATGCGCCGTATGCGCGTCACCGCCACGACCTTCCGCCCGCCTGAGCGTGAAGCGCACCCGCACGAGGTACAGCCGCTCAGCCGCCGCGACATGCCAGCGATGCTGGCGCTGATCCACGAGGCAGCCCGGTATGATGGGCGTGAATCCAGCGACATTGCCCTTACGCCGGAGATGGTTGAGCACGGCGTCTACCGGGGCGTCCGCGAGGGCGGTTTACTGATCGCAATGGCGGGTACCCACATCATTGCACGGGCTGCGAGACTGGCCGCCGTCGGCAATGTGGTCGTCCATCCCGCCCACCGTCGCCGGGGTCTGGGCAGGCAGGTCACACAGGCTGTGACGAGCGCCCTTCTTGAGGGTGGCATTGAGCGCGTTGTGCTGAATGTGCGCGATGACAACAACCCGGCTGTCCAGCTCTACAAGCAGTTGGGGTACAAGACGGTTAATTCCTTCATCGAAGCGTTAGGGGTGCGTTCGCCACCGGACAGATAACTGTAGGTTACAGGAGTTCTATAAGCTGATTTGTCCAACAAGATAAGGACTTGGCAATCAGGAGAGCAGCTTTCGGTCGTTTACGCCACTCAGCACCTGATACGATTAGAGAGGAGCAGCAATGGCTATCGATTTTGACATCAAAGACCCCAGTCTCGCTGAAGGCGGGCGCTACAAGATCGAGTGGGCAGGCAAGGAGATGCCCGTGCTCCGGCTCATTCGCGAGCGCTTCGCTCAGGAGCGCCCCCTGGATGGGATAAGACTCTCGGCCTGCCTGCATATTACCGCTGAGACGGCTAACCTCGCTCACACCCTTCAGGTGGGCGGCGCGGAGGTGGTGCTGACGGCCTCCAACCCCCTCAGCACACAGGATGATGTGGCGGCCAGCCTCGTAACACACTACGAGATCCCTGTTTACGCCATCAAGGGTGAGGACGACAAGACTTACTACGATCATATCAAGGCTGCCATCGCGCACCGGCCCCATATCACGATGGACGATGGAGCTGACTTGGTGAGCACTCTGCATAAGGAGTACACCAGCCAGCTCCCGGATGTGATCGGCGGGACAGAGGAGACCACCACCGGCGTTATCCGGTTGCGGGCGATGGCCAAAGAAGGCGCGCTCAAGTTCCCGGTTATCGCCGTCAACGACTCGTTGACCAAGCACCTGTTTGACAACCGCTATGGCACCGGGCAGAGCACACTCGACGGGATTATCCGGGCGACGAATATCCTCATCGCAGGTAAGACAGTAGTTGTGGCCGGTTATGGCTGGTGCAGCCGGGGCATCGCCATGCGCGCCAAGGGGCTTGGGGCAAACGTGATCGTGACGGAGGTGGACCCGCTCAAGGCACTTGAGGCCGTCATGGATGGCTTCCGTGTGATGCCGATGATCGAGGCCGCGCCGCAGGGCGACATCTTCGTCACGGCCACAGGCGACATCAACGTTATCGATACGCATCACATGGAGGTGATGAAGGACGGTGCAATCGTCTCCAACTCGGGGCACTTCAACGTCGAGATCAACCTGAAGGGCCTGAGCGCCTTGTCGGAGGGGCCGCCGGAGCGTGTCCGGCCCTTTGTTGACCGGTTCGTGCTGAAAAACGGTAAGACCATCCATCTGCTGGGCGAGGGCCGTCTGGTGAATCTGGCCGCCGCCGAGGGGCATCCAGCCAGTGTGATGGATATGAGCTTTGCCAACCAGGCCCTCGGCGCGGAGTACATGGTTCGTCACGCCGGGAAGCTGGAGAACAAGGTCTACACTATTCCCGAAGAGCTGGATATGGAGATTGCCCGGCTCAAGCTCGCCGCGATGGGCGTTAGAATCGATACCCTGACGCCCGAACAGGAAGCCTATCTCAACCAGTGGCGGGAGGGCACGTAAACCCTCCCGCCGGGGCGGCCATTGCCGCGCGAGAGACGCTTACGGTATACTGGCGGCGCATTGCCGCGTGCCATCAGCAAGACCAGGACGAAGAGCCTTGTGAATGTTTTGATCACCGGCGCAGGTGGTTTCGTAGGCAGGCACCTGGCCCAGCTTCTGCTTGGAAGAGGCGAAGCTGAGGTCACGGGCACCATCTATCTACCCACCGAGTATCATCCTGACCTTGCCGCCTCGGCCAATCTGCACCAGGTTGATCTGACCGATGCGGAGGCTGTCGAGAAGCTGCTGAAGGAAACCCGCCCCAAGCACATCTATCACCTGGCGGCGCAAAGCTTCGTGCCCGAATCGTTCGACGATCCCTGGGGCACGTTGCGCAAC